>OBVJ01000364.1_pt1 | contig 22642 bp, 25 predicted proteins | sample 1495071 | NCBI WGS metagenome assembly OBVJ01 (sample SAMEA2579985, study PRJEB22360) | human gut metagenome | reverse complement strand
TCCGTGCATTTAAAAAGCCCAAAACCGGATCCCAGTATCCGTAAGGTGTGGCTGCCGAAAACGCTGGCTTACATCCTGCGGGAATGGAAGAAGTCCCAGGACGAGTTGAAAGGCTTCCTGGGCGACGAGTATCAGGACTTCGATCTGGTGGTGGCACTTCCCAATGGACGGCCTTGCGAAGATCGGATCATCCTCAAAGAGTTTGCAAAGCTCCGTGAGGACGCAGGACTGCCGAAGGTGGTCTTTCATTCTCTCCGTCATTCCAGCACTACCTACAAGCTGAAACTGAACCACGGCGATCTGAAAGCCACCCAGGGCGATACAGGCCATGCCGAGATCGACATGATAACCGGTATCTATGCTCACATTCTGGACGAGGATAGAAAGGTCAATGCTCAAAAATTTGAGACAGCCTTCTATGCCAAGCCTGATCTTCGCAATGTCCGTCCGCCGGAGGAACCGGCAAAATCGGAGCCTGCGACCCTGGACCTTGAAAGCCTTGTGGAGCAGCTTCAGAAGTCGCCGGAGCTGGCGAGTTCGCTCGCAGCCCTGATAGCGGCGCAAGCCCCGGCAAAGTGATCCGAAAAATCGAATTAGCAAAACGCAGAATTTTCTTAGCAAATTTCTGAAAAGCGTTCGAGTCCAATTAGCAAATATACATCATGCGACGTATAAAAATCTCTCGGTAACAGAAGCGAAATTACCGGGAGAAGGAGGAATAAAAAAACGCTGCAAACCCCGAAAAAGGCTTGCAGCGGTGCTTTCTGGCGTCCCAGAGAGGATTTGAACCTCCGACCCCACGCTTAGGAGTAGCCCGTGCATCTGTAAACCCATTACAAAATAGGGTAATATATTCTACTCTATATCAATGAATTTTTTGTTGGGATGTCAACGTATGTAAATGGATTCGAACCTTTTTTATTCTGTGTAAACAGATGTTTATTAGCTGGAAATTGCAACGGTGTACAAAGGGAACATAATAAAAAACTTAATAATGGACTGCCAATCTTACACAAAGTACCGCCCAAACGAGACTACGGGCGGTATTTTTGTATCATGGCGGAGAAAGGAGGAACTTCCCACGGGGGCTTGACTGAAAAGTTGAGCCCCTTTTTTCATGCCCAAAAACAGGAGGTAAATGCTTACGTTTCTGCCGTTTTCGGTAGGGCTTTATTTCAATGACAGAGAGCTGATGCTCCAGACAGATCAAGTCGCTCAACCGCTGCACTGCCAACGCCGAAAAGAAAAAGTCCCGGAACTTTCTGGTGCCATCCAATGCTGTGGAGTTGAAGATCACATGGTTGTGGATGTGCTGCCGGTCCGTGTGCGTTGCCACCACAAAGGCGTGTTTGCCCTTGGTAAACCGCATGGCAAGTTCATAGCCCACCTTGTTGGCTTCCTCGGCGGTGATCTCACCGGGTTTGAAAGACTGTCGAATTTGATAGGCGATGATGTCGCTTTTCTGTCTGCGCCCGGTAGCAAGTTCATACTGCCGCTTGGAAAGCATAAATTCTTCATCGACTGTCAGAGGGCTACACTCGTAGCAGCTTACCAGTTCACCTTGTTCGGTCTTATCTGGATTCTGCACATAGTCTGTGCGGCTTTTCAGACAAGCCGCAACCGACTTGCCCTTGTTTTTGTGTAACGCGATCAGCCGTGTCGCGGCCATCCTGAATCACCCCCCATAAAAGGAAAATGCCGCCCGAAGGCGGCAAAGGATTAAAACTATTTCTTACAGTTCTGCAAGCCACTCACTGAAACGCCCGATGCCCTCGGTGATGGCAGTTGCACCGAAAAAGAGGATGAAGCAGATGAACTCGGCTACCAGCAGGATAAAGAACTGATTCCAAGTCTGACGGTAAGCAGTGTAGATGCCGCAGCCGAAGATGTAGAGCATCAGCGGAGCAACTACATAGCTGGACAGGGTTAGCAGCCACCTTGCCATCAGAGCTAGAAACGCCACAAAGAGAGAAATCGGGAAAAGAACAATTTTATTCAGCATAGACATCATATCAAGCACTTCCTTTCTGTTCGCCCTTATTATAAAGGTATCGACTACTACGTTGCAAGGATGTCAAGCATTTCCAGCAATGTTGCAAAGTTTTGCTCTTCAACCGGGGCTTCATAATGCAGATAGGCAATCAGTGAAACCAGCAAAAGCCGTTCAGCCTTGTCCCAGAAAGGGTCGCCGCCCTGACCTTCACCTTTTGTGTTGGTCATCAGTGCGGTGACAAGTTTCAAAATATCCTTTTCGCTGTGGATATAGGCCATCGGATTGTATTTCATACTCTTGGAAAAGTTGATGGTGTTGAAAATTTTTAGCTTGTAGCCCTTTTGTAACAGGGCATTGCCGCACTCGATCACGATACTACCTTTGGGCTGCATTTTGTCAAGATAAAAAATCAAGATGCTGCTGCAAATTTAAAAATTGCCAGCTTTCGCTTCTTTTTGGATGATTTTTCGCATTTGAGTATCCAATGTGCTTTTTGCATTCGGATTGAAAAAGATGTTGACGTTGTAAGTTGTGTTTCTGACTCGCATGGTCAACAGTCCGTCAGCGGGGCGATGTTCGGTCAGAGTGATAGTTTTGCTCATTTGTGCTTCTCCTTTTACAATGTGTGTTCAGTTGCCTTTTGCTGGGGCTGTAATTTTTTCTGTTCAAGCGCTGCCTTGCTATCGTTCAACTTTTTCAGCACCGATTCCTTTTCCGGGGTCTTGCCGCCCGGTGCGAAAAGCTGCTGCTTGTTCAGCACCATATCAATATACTTGCGGACACTTTTCAGATCGGAGATGTCCGGCTGCAAGGTTTCCAGTTGGGTGCGAAACTCTGCGCTGCTGGATTGCAGCGCAGAAAATTCGGCATCCAATGCCGAAAAATCCACCGCAATACTGCCGTTCAGCTTCATCAGAGTGCGGACAGCTTTATTGAAGATGTCCAGTTCCTCCTTGTGCTGGGCAGCGTAAGCGTCCTTGGTCAGCTTGAAGTTCTTCTTGATAAAAATGTCATGGATGGGCTTCAGCTTGGCATGGACGGCGGCAGCGTCCTTGATCTGAGCGATTGCCCGCATACGGTTTTCATTTTGTTTCAACTGCCTGCGGAGAGGGGCGGCGGTCTGGTTTAAGCTGTCAATAGCTTGGTTCAAGTCCTCAGCGGTGTTCAGGGAATGGACTTTTAAATAGTCCACCGCCAGTTTGACTTCCTCAAAGTCCCGGACAGTGCATTTCAGTTTTGCCTTGCCAGACCAATCGCTGCGCTGCTCGTTGCGAAGGTTGAAGTAGTCCACCAGCAGGTCGGACAGCGTGGGTTCCTTTGCCTTTTCCAGAGCGTCCAGAAGAAGCTGCTTCTTTTCGTTCAGGTCTGCAATCCAGCGTTGCAGCCCACGAATTGCGCTGCGGATGGACTGCATCAGGCTGTTGGCGGCACGAATGTCCCGGTTCAGATTGCCGAGAAAAGTCTCCACTCCACGCTTTTCCATCTGGTGTGCGGCGGGGCCGAGATGCACGGTCGGTATCTGCTGGATGCCCTGCCGCTCAAAGGAGCGCAGGTCAACACGTTCCGGTCTGCCAGCAGCTTCCAGATAGCGGTTGGTGATGGTTTCCCAGCTATGCCGCCAGACCTCGGCATACTTCTGGTCGTTCCAGTCCACGGTGTTTTCCTTGTGGCACTTCCAGTTGCCGGATGGGAGTTGGATGCGCTCGCCATTCTCGTCAAGATCGTAGACCTTTCGGGCTTTCGGAAGCCACTTGCCGTGTTCGTCCATTGCCCGGAGCGTCAGCAGAATGTGGGCGTGTGGGTTGCCATCTCCCTTGTCATGGATGGCAAAGTCAGCAATCATGCCCTTGGATACGAATTGCTCCTGACAAAACTCCCGAATCATTTTCAGATACCGCTCTTTCGGGACTTCCACCGGGAACGCCAGCACGATGCGCCGGGCAAGCTGGGAGTTCCACTGGTTCTCTACGGCTTCCACAGCGTTCCAGAGGGTTGCCCGGTCTGCATATCCGGGCGGCGCATGGGACGGCAGCATGACCTCAGCGTGGACAAGCTCTTTCTTCTTGTTGTAGAATTTTGTTTTCTGGTCGTACTCGCTGAACAGCCGTTCGCCGCTCTGGTAAGCGGCCCCGGCAACAGCGGACTGCCCTTGGCTACGCTTGACGATGGTAATTTTGAAATGCGGACACGGAATAGGCATCACCTCCTGATGACATTTGAATCGTTCTCTTGTAAAAATCACGGAATTATGGTACTATTATTTTGGATAAGTAAGCAGAAAGCTGGTGAGCCAATGTCGGAAAGAAAATCACAACAGGAACTGGATTTTGAACGGAAACATGAAGAAGATTTGCAGCGGTTGCGTGGATTGCGGTTGATTGATGATGATTTCATGGCTGCGGTGTTTGAAGAACGTGCCTGTGCTGAGTTTCTTTTGCAGATCATCTTGAAACGGGATGATTTGACCGTCAAAGAGGTTCACGGCCAGTACAGCATCAAAAATCTGCAAGGGCGTTCAGTCCGATTGGATATTTTGGCAGTGGATCGGGAAAACCGTGCATATAATATTGAGGTGCAGCGCAGTGACCGTGGTGCTAGTGAAAAGCGCGCACGGTACAATAGCAGTCTGCTGGATGCAAACTTGACTGATGCGGGCGATGATTACGATGCGCTGAACGAAACATACGTTATCTTTATCACTGAAAATGACGTATTAAAGGCCGGCCTTCCAATTTATCATGTTGACCGTACAGTTCGGGAAACGGGAACGTTTTTCAACGATCAGGCTCACATTGTTTATGTGAACTCACAAATCAAGGACGAAACTGCATTGGGGAAACTAATGCATGACTTTTTCTGTACCAACTCGAAGGATATGAATTATTCCATTTTGGCACAGAGAGTTCGTTATTTTAAAGAAGATACGAAGGGAGTGGCAGCTATGTGCAGAGCTATGGAAAAGATGCGGGATGAAACCGAGCATGAAACATCGGTCAAACACGCATTGGCAATGTTGGCAGATGGTGTGCCTTGTGAAAAGGTGGCAAAGTACACCGACCTTTCAATTGAGGAAGTCCGGGCATTAGCTGAAAAGAAATCTGCCTGATAAAAAGATAAGCCGATTGGAAATGTTTCTGTTTCCAATCAGCTTTTTCTATGTGTGTTTTATGGTAGTGGGCAAAAGGATAGCTGCAAAGCAGCGCAAGGAAAATGCAGTTTTCCTTGGGATGGAATCGGGCTGGCGCACAAACGCCAGCTTCGATTTCATCGAGCCGTCTGCAAGACCGCAATTTCACCGGAACGGTGTATAATTGCGCCCTTTATTCTAAAGGGTTTTGGACGTTGCTGCGTTCATGAACATCATACACCATCTTTGCAAGTGCCAGCACGACTTCCGGTTGACGGAACGAAATCTTCAGCAGCTCCATCACCTGATCGTCGGTCAGTTCTCCCGGACAGACCAGAAAGCTTTCCAGCATTCCGGCACGGGTGCAAAGACGATGCACCCGCTCTCTCCGGTTCAGCTCCGACATCCTACGTTCAAGGATCTTCTCCCGGTGCTGGCAAGAGCGCAGCTTTTGCTCTGCTTTGGCTTTTTCGCTGCGGAGGTAGGCTAGGTCTGTTTTCGGTTGGGTCAATGGTATCACACTCCTTTTGCACTTTATAAAAGCCGCGCATTCATGAGGTCAAAAACGACATGGATGCGCGGCTCTTATGCTATTTCGGAAATAGTTCGATTAACGAACTGCGTCCCATTTTTTGGTAAAGCGATTATACCTCAGATTATTGCGCAAAACTTCTTCGGCATCTTTGTCTCCCTTTTCTGCGGCGAGTGAGAACCACTGACCAGCTTTGTTGTAGTCGATTGGTTCGGAGTAATAAATGTATCCGGCCCGATACATAGCGTAGACGCTGCCTTGGTTTGCTGCTTTTTCATACCAATAAATTGCAGCCTTAACATCTTTGACGATATAAACACCCTCATAATATTTATCGGCGAGCAACTCTTCAGCATAGATGTAGTTTTGTTCCGCAGCTTTTTTCAGCCATCGTTCGCAACCGATATACGGATTAGCACCGCCAATAAAGCAAGCATCCCCCATCTCTTTATCAATATAGATTCTGGCAAGTTCATATTGCGCTGCGGCAACTCCTGCACGTGCACCATACTCGTAGTATCGTGCGGCTGCGACGATGTTAGGCTTTTCAAGACCGGCACCAGTTTTACAGCAATAGCCACAGTATATTGTCGCATTCAAATCGCCTTCCCAAACAGCTGCACGGAAAAGTTGAAATGCCTTTTTTTCGTCTTTTTGAATGTTTTTTCCAATCAGGTATTCATAACCCAGCTTACGCATGGCAACAGCGTCACCTGAATTGGCTTTTTGAGTTAAGGTATTGATGTCTTCCATACTTTTTCTCCTTAATCATACATGCTAGAAGTATTGTTGTTATTTAGCCATGCTTCAAGACCAGAAATCAGAATTTCATTGATGGACTCAATATAATTCTTGATTTTAGGATTCTGAGCTTGTTTTAAAGTAATCAGTCGATTTTGGTATTTCTGATTCTGTTCGATTGTATCAACCGCCTGAGTGCATTGGGAGTCTTTCGTAGGCAGATACAACGCATAAATAGCGAAGGAAACTTGTGTCATGGTAAGCTGTTCACCAGTAACAACAAACGAAAGCCACGGATATTTAGCGCTGTCGGTTGCTTCAATATAGACGGAAGGCTCGTACTCTACTTCATTTGAGAGTACTGCACCGCAGTTTTTAATTTTGGTTGTATACAGATCACCAAAATTTTCATGGAGATACTTATCAAGGTAAACTTGCATAGCATCTGTACTCCAGCGAATATTTTTTTGAGGAATTTTCTTGTTCCATTCAGCAACAACCATAGGAAGATCGAGTGTTTTGTCCTCGCTAGTTAAAAGGTTCATATAGGAGTTTATTTCCGAAACTGTCCAAGAAATAAATCGATAATCATATGCAATTTCATTATCACTTGTCTGAATGCTAAATTCCTCTATGCTGTTGGCCGCATTACTAATGTCATTTTGATTAAGATTTTTCAAAAAGTTTAACCGACGATCAATTTGCTCAGTACGAGGAATATTGTTTTTGACTAAAAATTCAAGAACCTTTCTCTCCTGAGAATACATTTTGAGGTAAGCAAAAACTTTCTGAAGTATGAAAAGCTGATCTTCCCAGCTAGATGTACAAATCAGAGGATAATATTCAAGGAACTCATCGAGATTGGCATCAACTTCCTGCGGGCTACCAGATTTCGAAGATTTAATAGATTGAGCAATCAAAAGATCGATTGGCAGGATTTGCTCTGTTGATGCAGAAATAAAAGGATTATCTTTTCCGACTTTTTCTTTAGCTGTTGAAAGCCGTAAATAATTCATAATAACCGTACAATATGTATCCAAAAGAAGAGCGGTAGCTTCGTCTGTTTCCTCCATAGAGAGACAGAGAATCATTTTTTTCATACCTGCATAAGGAGCAACCTCTTGATCGGCAAAAAGTAAATTGGAAACAGCAGCAACATAGTCTTCCGATTTCAAAATATCTTTCAAAGCTGCAAGCCTTGACAACGGACTGTTGCTTCCAACCATCGCGAGATAATTATCAGAATCATTTTTGGCAGCTTCTAATCCTTCCGCAATGCTGTCGAAATCTGTCAAAAAACTGCAATCGGCATTGTCAACAGGGAAGAAAGCATCATAATGACGATCCAAGCCTCGAATGCTAGGGACAATATCGGCGAAGCGCTGTAAATTGTGAATTGTCTGCATAACAAATCGAATGGAAATACAACACTTTTGATGCAGTTTAACTAGAGCTTCGCAGCATAGATTAACAACATCAGCTGCCTCCTGCTTATAGCTATCGCTGCTCTTCAGTTCATCGCTCAAACTATCCACAGCAGAAAAATCAAATTTTCCGGTATCCTCAAAAGAATCCATCAGAACATCAAAGGCATCATGAATGATAGTATTCTTTTTAGCCGCAAAATAGTTGCTTCTTTCATGCGTGAGCCAGTCTTGATAGAGTTTTTCATTTGCTTCAGCGTTTTGAGCATCGCGCTCCATCATTATCTTAATGAATTTTTCGGTTTCATTTTGATTCATTGTTTCTGTGATAGTTTCCTTTGCGATATCGGCGGCTGCCGAAAAAAGAGATCCGAGTAAGCCCATAAATAATTCCTCCCATTTTAAATTTGATCTAACTGACGGTAGACTTTTTCCAAATCCTGCATAGCTGAAATGACTTCACCTTTTAAGCCGGTTGCTTCCTGTAAGTGGTCATCCAGCTTGTTTACTCCTTTCTCCAATGATTTTCCAACACCTAATGTGTCTAACAGCTTCTTGGTTTGGTCGAGTTTCTTCTTCGCCTTTTGACTATCTGTGATTTCATCGTCAACATTTTGCCGGATTTGTTCAAGGCTCTGTAGATTCTGATTTGCATCCTTCGAAACGTCATAAGCTTTGTTCTCAACATCACGCAGAGAATCGTTAATGCTTTCCATAAGGGTAGCTTGAACAGCTGAATCTAAATTTGAAGAATCCAACGCAAGCCCGGCATCCATAAGACTCTTTTTTTGTTGCTTTAACTCGTCCAGCTTTTGTTTTTTATCTTCAATAGTTTTCTTTACCTCAGTGATTTTCGTTCTGGAATGCTCAATACTAAAATTTTCAGCCATAATAATACCTCATTCTAATTGGCCATTCGAATCAAGAAAAACAACGTTATTTTTGATTTTTTGTTGGAGAGATTCTCCTATACTGCGAATCAATTCATCCAACATCGCTTTTCTTTCGGCTGAAATGAAAAGTTCATTTATCGCCTGACAGTCTCTTCGGTATTGTGAACGAAGTATTACAATCGAGGTGTAAATATTTTCCATGTGCCAATAGAAATCTGTGATTTGAGTGGATGTATGTACGGATGAGTCATATTCGGAGAGTGCACAAAGAGCTTCAACCTCCTTTTTCTTTAGTGATTTAACATTTTCTTTTAGAGTTTCTAGCTTTAGATTTTCTTCTTTTTGCGCCAACTGAAAAAATGCTGGCTTGTGAAGCATAATATCATATAGTTCGTCGTCATTGGGCGTTTCAGAACCATGACCTTTTTGCTCTTGAATTCTGAGTTCAAATGGTCGCTGAAGTCCTTCATAAGACATTAGGGCCTCACCCGGACGATAAACTGCAACATGTTCTAGTTGAATGCCACTAGCAGACATTGTGCTGCCAATCAGTTGTCGATCATCTATAGAGGTAAGTCTATGAATCAGCTTGATATTAGTATTTTTAATAACTTCAGGTGCCATAGCAGTAGGAAGCTGGTCTGCGATGATAATACCTTCGCGTAAAGCACGAACCTCTGCTAACATTTTAACGATATATGCTGTAGCAGCAATTTTAGGATTTGAATCTTGACCAGATGCTACTTGTGCTTCAGGAGCGATAAGGTTATGGGCTTCTTCGATAAAAATGATATGCCGGACAACCTTTTCTTCATCTGCACGAGGAGAGGCTTTCAAAGTTTCTCGAATGAGGGTACATAATAACAACGTAACAAAGTTGGCAGGGCCTTCTCCTAACGATTCGAGTTCTACAATGACAGGGTGCTTTAGCCATTCCTCTGGAGAGAATGTAGAGTGTTTTACATCAAAAATGTCCTTCATTTCCCGACGTAGGAGACTGCCAATACGCATTTCCAGAACAGATTGAATATTACCTTGAATTTCGCTGTCATAAGTTGTTTGGCTAAGTTCTTTTTGAAAGCGATCATATAATTCCGACATGGTCGGATATTCTTTTTCCCCGGTGTTAATATCATTGGTATTCCAACCATGTGCTCGATAAATACCTTCGATAGCTTTATCCAATATAAAAGGAGCTGGTGGAGCAATCGGAAAAGCACCCTCAAAAACCTGACACAGTTTAGAGATATGTTCTGAAAGTGTGAGTCCTTTCGGGAATTCGAAGGGATTCAACCTCATAGGAAATTTTGTACTAGCTGAAGGAGAAAGAATAATTAACTCTGGAATATCATACCTAGAAAGTTCTCGATATTCACGCTTGGCGGGTTCCAAAACCAAAAAAGGAATAGGATCACTTTCTTCTTTAAAAGTGACCGACAAATTATCGGTATCATCCTTGATTAGCTTTTTATGATGCCATAGGCTATTAGCGAGATGCAGCATGGTGTTAGTTTTACCAGAGCCGGGAACACCACATATGAAAGCGTGTTTTTTGAAGGATGATGCATCGATAAAAGCGCTCAACCCATTGTTGGTTTGTCCAAGGTAAATGCCAGTTTGCTCCAACTTCGGAGCAGTTTCCTTCTTTATTTCGATATTCTCGCCATCAAATAGTATTGGAAGCCGAAAGAAAGAAGAAAGTTCATCAAGTGTATAAGCGGTTGGCCAGAATGCTAAAGAGGGTGGTAGAAGATTGCAGTAAGGCTGATTTACTTCCTGCAATTCCAACGGTGTGGCCGTACTGGGAATTTCCTGAATTTCACAAGTTCCTTCTTTGATAGCTTCTCCGCAGACAGCATCCATCAAAAAATGCGCACTACTTTTTTGGTTTGCGTAAAGTAAAATGTTGGCAAAAAAACAAGGCGATTTGGCAACATCTGATAAAAACTCTTCGTATATCCGTAGGGTTTCTTCGGCTGAGACATCTCGCGGACGATTTTTGTTATCGGCGAGGGTGATTTGCCCACTACGGCCCAATGCTTTCTCACGTAGAATTGCGATAGGCTTTTGTAAGGCCTGCTGTGCAGTTTTATAGGTGTCACTTCCATAGATTGAAATATGATAAACCATATCCTCATTAAGAGCCTCTGCGGTTTTTTCCATTTCATAAAGACGTGACTTGGGATTGGATTTCCAGCCTTCGACTGTAAATAGCGTATCTCCTGTGGAAAGACGTGTTTGTTCTTGTTTTTTGACTAGAAGAATATTTGTAAATGATTTCCGCAAGCAAACAGGAACATCTTCAATAGGAGCAATCTTATAGTAGTCAGCTAAAGGACTTGCTTGCATAAGCGCATCTATTGATTCAAAGTTTACAGTCTGATCGGAAGAAAATGCCAAGAAAATTTGCAGACGACTCCCTTTTGGACGTTCATGAGTATAGCTAAGGAAAAAATGTAGGGTTGTATGGATTAGAACAGTATTCCTTTGCCATTGACGTAAAAAACGATTATGTCGCTCAAGAATACCATCTATACCTTGTTCACCAAGAGATTGATATTTAACTAGCTCTAAATCGGGAATGTACGGAATCTCATAGAAATGCCACATCATGGGGTACGCCCTCCGTGCAATCGAAGCAATTAGTCTTCATAACTAAGACATCCTTGGCGCTCTCTCGGATAGTAGTAAGCATCATAATGCGAACAGTACTGGCGGCCATTACTATCACGGTCATAAGGGTTCCAATAGATACATCCGTCAGAACAGTTGTGTCCGCAAAAGGCACCCGCAGGAATTTTCACAGAGGTTATATTGTTTTTGTCCATAATGTTTTTCTCCTTTTTATTGTATTAAAGTGTCAGATTCAATTCTTCGGGCGTAATAGAAAGTCCGGATAATTGATCATAAACTGCGAGATAAGGGAAAACTCCAGTATGAGGAATAACAATCGGAAAATACAACTTTTTCACATAAGCATTCATAATTGATCGAATATAGACAATATCCGCAGATGACAAGCATTGACATCCGTGCCCCTCTTTATGGGTGTGAAATATTCCTTTAAAAATAATTCCTTGAGCGTCCCAGTCCGATATTGTTTGATTCAAAAGCAATTCATTGGGAACATACTGGCAAGATTTCCTAAAAGATATTTTTCCTGAATCGACAAAAATGGTATTAATTGTGTTTTTTGATTGCCCAAGCAAGCCACCCATTTCAGGTGGAGCGGATGGAAGGTTGTAGAGCAAGTTGTACAAAGATTCGGTAATTAACACGACAAGACATCCTATAATTACAGTAGTGGAACTTAATATTATAGCTGAAAATAGCATACTCACTTTTGGGTTAGCGGTTGCTTCGAAGTGTTCTTTGAATTTAAAAGGTGTACTTTTTAAAACGATGATATATTTTCGTTGAAACTTCCAATTTCTCTTGAATTAAAGCGAGATTTGTGGCATAATGCCTTATAAAGAGTGAGCTTTGCAAAATTTTGAAAAGTACACCTTTCAAAATTTTGCAAGGAGTTTGCTTAGGTGGACTTTTCAAATTGGATAGATTTCCCATAGAACGTACCTACGGGTAAATCGCAGGTTTCCGCAGCTTCTTTAAGGGTCAATTTCTTATCTCTCCATGCTTTATGCACCTCATAGAAGTTGTCTGGAAGCGGCCGGGGCGGTCGGCCAAACTTCACACCGCGAGCCTTTGCTGCCGCAATGCCCTCTGCCTGCCGCTGCCGGATGTTGGTTCGCTCGTTCTCCGCCACAAAGGAGAGCACCTGCAGCACGATGTCACTCAGGAAAGTGCCCATCAGGTCTTTGCCGCGCCGGGTATCCAGCAGCGGCATATCCAGCACCACGATGTCAGCGCCTTTTGTTTGTGTGAGCAGCCGCCACTGTTCTAAAATTTCAGCGTAGTTTCGTCCAAGACGGTCGATGCTCTTGATATAGAGCAGATCGTCTTTTTTCAATTTCCGCACCAACCGCTTATATTGCGGACGGTTGAAGTCCTTGCCAGATTGCTTGTCCATAAAAATGTTTTTCTCCGGGATTTTCAGTTCCCGCAGTGCGATCAACTGCCGGTCCTCGTTCTGGTCACGGGTGCTGACCCGGATATAGCCATATAAATTCCCCAATAAATTCGCCCCTTTCTGCTAAAAGTGATTTTCATCGTTCTATATAAAACGGGCAAAGCATCCCTCCTGACGCTTTGCCCGTTGCTCTTTATTCTACCATAGTAGATCGGTTATCGCTTTCAGGATGCCCGCACAGGCTGGATAGCCAGCGCAGCGCCCCTAACCTGATACGTCACCCCACCGGCTTCGCCCCTTGCATTTCTCTGGCACACCTTCGGGTGCTGCGATGCAAGGGCATCAAGCTGCTTCTGTAAGGCAGGATTCAGCGTAAACACGCTGTTCGTTCCGTCCTCACTGGCGTAGATCATGGTCTCCAGCTTAAACATCGTCAATCAGTTCTTCCCCCACGGATTCGTCAAAGATGGTCGGTCCCTAGTCCTCGTCCTCCTCGATGTCCTGCATCAGGAGCAGCATGTTGGTGTAGCACTCCATCTCAGCACGGACAAAGTAGAACATCTGGTCGTACCAGTCTGCCAGTGTTTCGCACTCCAACTTCCGGCAGAAGTCATACACCAGCTTGTTCTGGTCTGGGTCAACCGTCAGCCCGGCAATCTCGTACAGCCGCTTGGGGGTCAGTTCCAGATCGGCGCAGCCATAGGTGAAGAGCAGCTTCTTTTCTTCAAACGTCAGTTTCATAGGCTTGTACCTCCGTATTAAAAAAGGGCCTGCCCTGTGCAGACCCGATGTAACAAAAAAGACCGCCGTGCGTTGTGCAGGGCGGTCAGAGATGCAATATTGTATCAGACAAAAATCAGCTCAGACTTGATGATTTCCTCGGCGCGGTTTCGGATGCTGTTCATCCGGCGCACCCATTCCAGTTGATCGGCGGCTTTCAGGTCTTCGGTCACGCCCTCGGCTTTCTGCATCTGCCGGACAGTCAACGCAAGCTGTTCCTCGGCCTGCTTGTCCAGCTTGGCAAGATAGCCGCCTAACTCACCGGACAGGAGCAGTTGGTTATACCGGACAGGGTGCTGCTCCTTCAGATACGTCTTATGTAAGCGGCCCCACCGCCCGGTGGGGTACTCTGCCGAGGCTGCTGCGGTCAGGTTCGGCAGATAATGGTCGTTGACAAGGGTGTAGTCCAGACCGTTGGCGTTGTCATGGATGGATTTTTTCATGGTAGTCATGCGGATTCTCCTTTCATTTCTTCAGACAGTTCAAATTGAATGGGAACTGTATCAGCAGGCACCTGTTGAGCCAGCTTTTTATTTTGGGCATACTTGCGGCATTGTTCACGGCCTTTCTGCAAGAGGGCTTCATACTCTGCTGCCGCTTGTGGATCAGTTTTAGCAGCTTCACGCAGAGCAGCACGTTTCTTTTTGCGGTTTTCCCCAGCAGTTTTCTGATATTTCTTACGCTTGGCAAGTCGCTGTTCTGTAAGATTTTTCTTGTCGCCGCGACTAATCTCAATTTGACTAGGGAACGTGTCACCGATAAAATTGAAGTAGATGTCGATTTGCTGCTGACGGTAGATCGTCCGTCCGCCAGATGCGGAATGAATCACCACTTTTTCTACCAGTTCGTACAGCATTTCATCTGTCAGCGTTTCACAGTCCTTGTATTTCCGAATCAGTTTGATAAAGCGTTTCAGATCAACTTTCGTTGTTTCAACGACGTCCGGTTCTTTCTTCAACTCGGCAATGCGAGCTTCGCAGACAGTTTGTTCCTCATCGTATTGCGCCATCAACCGCTGATACTGTCGTTCTGGGATTTTTCCTAAGACGCTGTTTTCATATAGGCTCCGAATCAAAGCGTCCAACTCGTCTATTCTTTTTTGAACTGAATGCAGTTCTTTTTTACTCTCGGAAGATACCTGTGTGTTTTGGCTTTCCCATGCAGCTTGAAGCTGCTCGGCAAATTCATCCTCATTTTCAATAATTTCTTTTGTCATCGCTTTGATTGCATTGAGAATAGCGGCTTCAATGGTTGAGGTTTTGATAAAATGGGATGTGCAGGAAACGTACATATTACGGTATTTGCTGCACTGCCATGAAGAATCCGAATCATACACCACATCAGAATCCCGATGTTTGGATTCGGGGCTGGAAAAACTCATTCGGGAGCCACAGTCAGCGCAGAACACCATCCCGGCTAAACGGTGCGAGTATGTTCCGCTCGGAAGTTTTTTCGGATTCCTCTTGCGCAGACGCTGTGCTTTATCCCATGTTTCTTGGTCGATGATAGCTTCATGGGTATTTTTGAATACAATCCTTTCTTCCGGGGTCGCAGCACGGCGCTTTTTCAGTTTGAAGTTCTCACGGATGCTTTTACATAGCACTGTATGGCCGAGGTATTCCTGTCGGTCAAGAATATAGGTCAAGGTGGTCGTATTCCATCGATAGGGGTCGTGGTACGAATGGTGCCGAGCAGATTCAGGACGTCATACGAGAAGTGCCCTTCCTGCGCCAGCTTTTTAAGCCGCTGCGCTTGGGAAAGGGACGGTGCATTCTGGGTGTCGTTCATCGCTTCTAAAAAATCCCGCTGTTGGCTTTCGTCCAGATAGGACAATTCCACAGCGGGATTGAAGGCAATTTTCTTTTCGTCTACCATGTCCAGCAGTTCAGGGATGAGGCTGGTCAGACGGATAAACCTTTGGACATTTCGAGCGTTGTCACCTGATTCATCAGCGACAATATCTCGCGCTTTTGCACCAATTAACTTGTGGCCAAATTGGCCACAAGTTAAATCTGACCTAGCACCTTGATTTTTTAGAGCCTCCAGCTTCATTTTGTAGGCGAAAGCCCTTTCACTGGGCAGGATGTTCTCTCTTTGGAGGTTTGAATCCACCATGAGCAAAACAGCGGCATCATCATCCATCTGACGGACGATAACAGGCAGGGCATCCAGTCCAGCAAGCTGTGCAGCGTGCTGACGGCGGTGCCCGGAGATGATCTCGTAGCCACCTTCCGGGCGTGGACGTGCAATCAGCGGAGAAAGCACGCCGTACTGTTCTACGCTTTCCACCGTGCGCTGCATGGACTCATCATCCAAAACCTTAAAGGGGTGGTTCTTGAAAGGGAACAGTTCTCCGATGGGAATCTGCTGAACCTGTTCCCTCTGCTGCTCCTGTCGGGATTCTTCCGTGGAGAAGATGTCATCTGCCCCTTTCAGTGACACGTTTAAGCTGTTTTTCGGCATTCGCCATCACCTCCCTAGTCAGAGATTTATAGGCTTCTGCCACCTTGCCTTTGGGGTCATGCTGGTAGATGCTCTTGCCTACGGCACTGATCTCTGCAGCCCGGACAGATCTAGGAATGGTCTGGTCGAACACTTTGATCTTGCTGCCGTAAGCACCCCGAATCAGATTGTCGATCTGCTGCCCATAGTTGGTGCGGCTGTCGGTCATGGTGAGCAGGATGCCCTCGATTTTCAGTTTGGGGTTGATCTGCCGTCGGACCTTCTGCACGGTCTGCAAAAGCTGTTCCAGACCTTTCGCAGACAGGTACTGCGCCTGCACGGGAATCAGGGTGGTGTCTGCCGCTGCCAAGGCATTGACGGTCAGCATCCCAAGGGAAGGAGTGCAGTCCAGCAGAATAAAATCGTACTCGTGCTTTGCTCCTTCCAGCACCTGTTTGAGCATCTTTTCCCGGTTCATGCAGTTGACAAGGGACACTTCCAGCCCTGTTAGTTCAATGTTTGCCGGAATCAGGTCAACGCCCTCTGCATGGTGCAGGATGCCTTCACCGGGCGGAATGCTCTGGTCGTTCATGGCTTTTGCCATCAGGGTGGAAAGGGTGGTGGGCAGTTCATCGGGCTGCTGCCAGCCCATACTGATGACAATGTCTGCGCAGCGGACAACTATGAATCCGCATACAGTGCGCACAACTGGCCATAGGAGCGAAGCGACTATGGTCAAGCTGCCCTGCGGGTCAGCGTCCACCAACAGGACTTTTTTGCCCTCCATCGCCAGCCCGATGCCCAGATTTTCACAGGTAGTGGTCTTGCCGGTGCCGCCTTTCTGGTTGACGATGGCTATTGTGGTTGCTTTCTTTGAAATTCTCATCACCTCCGATTCGTTAAGTCGTGGTTGGTTTGGTTCTGGTAGGAAAGCTGCATGGTGGTGGGTGCGTTGTACAGAGAAGCCAGCAGGTATTGTTTTATGTTACGGATCGGATTGCTGTTCTCTGCAAGGCACTTCAGCACAAAACGGATGTGGTCGGCGTTCAGCTTCATAAAGCGGCTGCGTACCACCTCAGCGGGTTTATCGTCCCCGGCAATGCGCAGCGTCTTGCGCTTGGTGGCACAGGTGTCCACCAGCAAATCCATGATCTGATAGATGGTATCCTCATCGTCCGGGCAAAGCCGGAGCAGAAGGTCTACCTCCAAAGATTGAGAAAAATATTCCTCCAGTTGTTCACGTTCGCTCATCCAGTCGGTTTCATCGGAAGAGATAGGATCAGTATCGCTTATCTCTGTATTATTTCTCTCAGTCTTATTACATCGTAGTTTGGCCGGGTCTTGAAGCGTATTCTGGACGACTCCAGAATCGTCATTATCACGATTCAGAAAGCGTAGTTTTGACGATTCTGACGAAAAATTCTTCACATAGATGAGATCGGGCTTGCCCAGCCCCCTCCGTTTGCGTTCAATCAGGCCGTACTCTTCCAGTTCTCGCAGCAGCTTGGTAGCCTTTTTATCGGCACAGCCCAGCGAATCCTGCACCTCCTGCACAGTATAGATGATGAACACCCGCCCAGCTTTGTCCAACCAACCATTCCGGGCTGAAAGGCTCATGCGGTCCAGCAGGATACCGTACAGGGTTTTGGCATCTGTGGAAAGCGGTTGAAAGCGGCTATCCTGAAACAACAGCTTGGGAATCCGGTAGAAGGAGAACAGCTCGCTGGACTGCCCATAGAAGTAATCAAGGTCTGCGGTTCTTGTCGGCTTTTTTTCGGGCATAGAGAATATCCCATTTTTCAGGTGTGGAACGGAACACATTGACCTGCTTCTTATAAGGGCAGTGGGCATACAGGCAGGTGCGGAACTTGAAATCAGGCCGATAGTACGGACACAGCTTGCAGCTGTCCGGGGCACGGTCGGAACCTTCTCCAGCGGCGATCACATGGTGCATAGAGTGCTGAACATGGCGCAGAGCTTCGTTTCGCTTGTGGCTCACTTGGCATCACATCGTTTCTCCAGCGGTGCCATCAGGTCTTTGTAGCAGGGAACCAGCACACAGGGCTTTGCCCGCTTGTAGGGGCATCCTTCGCACTTGCTGGGGCCTTTGGACGGCTCAATCAGATAGTAGCAGTTCTCTTTGCCGAGAACGCAGCCCTTCTTTCGATTCTTCCAGAAGAAGCAGTGCCGGCAATCTGCCGGGCGGGAAGCATGGTAGCGGATACCGTCCATCGTGACGGTCAGAACTTTTTTCATCGGTAAACCCTCCTTTGATGGATTCGGGAAGTTCAGCCCGAAAACAAAAAAGCGCGTTCCTCTTTCTGTTCCGAGAGAACAGCGAGTGAACGCGCTATGTATGGAGAAAAGTGTTTTGCACGGTTTTGGGCAGGAATGTGAAAAATAGATTTACACAGTTTATCTTGTATTTACATGGATTTACAGGAAAGCGGCTGCCATTTTTAGCAGAGAGCCGGGAAACAGAGTTTAAAAGATGCTTTAGGGGGCTTCATTAGCTGGAAGCCTGATTTTATTAGCTGGAACCGAAAATTCTGCTAATGGCATTAGCTGGCTAATTTTGGTGATAGGTTCAAAATGAAAAATGCGAAAATCGTCTTTCACATGGAAAAATGACCTTCGCATTTTCTTAAAGGGATGTCCCAGACAGGAGTCGAACCTGCGGCCTTCCCCTTAGGAGGGGGACGCTCTATCCAACTGAGCTACTGAGACACATTACAGATATGATACCGCAAACAGCGCACAAAATCAAGTTGAATCGGAGAGAAAAAAGGTGTATCCTATAAAGAGAGGCTCCTGCGCCGGGAAACTTTGCGCAGGGGCGGCAGAACGACTCGCCCCTCTGGCTGCTGGCCGGGGGGAGCCCCGGGAGGTTGCAATGGGAAAAAACAAAACCAAAAAGCGGACACGCCGGCCCAACAAGGGCTGGCTGGCGGGCAGCAGTGCGACGCAGACCATCTGCAGCAGCTTTCTGCTGGTCATCGCGGTGGGGACGCTGCTGCTTACCCTGCCCATTTCCAGCAGGACGGGGCGGCTGGGCGTCATCGACGCCATGTTCACCGCCACCAGTGCCACCTGCGTGACGGGCCTCGTCGTGCGGGATACATGGAGTCAGTTTTCGCTGTTCGGGCAGGTGGTCATCCTGATGCTCATTCAGGTGGGAGGTCTCGGCCTTGTCACCCTCACCAGCTTCTTCGCGCTGGCGGCCCGGCGGCGGATGGGATTTCGCGACCTGCGGCTGCTGGGCGAGAGCGTCTCGGCAGACGGCCTGTCCAAGGCCACTGAGGTGCTGAAGATCGTCATCAAGCTGGCGGCGGCTTTCGAGGCCGTGGGCATCGTGCTGCTGCTCTTCGCATTTGTGCCGCAGTTCGGCGCAGAGGGTGTGTGGGTCAGCGTGTTCACGGCCATCTCGGCTTTCTGCAACGCAGGCTTTGACCTCTTCGGACGGTTTGGCGCCTACTCCTCGCTGGTGCCGTACGTCAACAACTACTATGTGCAGGCTGTCATCATGTTCATGATCATGGCCGGTGGTCTGGGCTTCATGGTCTGGGTGGAGCTGGCAGAGTACCGCAAAAAGCGGCGGCTCTCCCTCCACGCGAAAGTCGTGCTGCAGTTCTCGGCCATCTTCTGGGTGGGCGGCGCGGTGCTGCTGGCCCTGCTCGAGTGGTCGAACCCCAGGACGATGGGCGGCCTGTCCGTCCCGGGCAAGATCATGGCGGCGCTGTTCCAGTCGGTATCCACCCGTACTGCGGGTATGAACACCATCGACCTCGCGGCCTGCAGCCCCATCAGCAAGCTGCTGATGAGCGTGCTGCAGTTCATCGGTGCGGCCCCCGGTTCGACGGGCGGCGGCGTCAAGGTGACGACCTTCGCGGTGCTCATCCTGACCATCCGCAGCGTGGCACAGGGCCGCGATGACTGTGTCATCGGCGGCCACCACATCGAGTCCAAGACGGTCTACCGCGCTCTGACCATCATCGTCATCGGCGCGGTGGCGGCGTTCGGCTCTGCCGTCGTGGTGTACTACAACACCGCAGAGACGGTGTCGGTCATCGACTGCATCTTCGAGTCCTGCTCGGCGTTCGGTACGGTGGGCCTGTCGGTGGGTGTCACGGGGCAGCTGAACACCGGCGCAAAGCTGCTATATATGGCCTGTATGTTCATGGGCCGCGTCGGCCCGGTGTCGCTGGCGATCAGCCTGACGGCAAAGCCCGACGACAACAAGCGCAAAGTCCTCCCGGTGGGTCACATCAATGTAGGTTAAACAAAAAGCGGGCGCTCTACCTGTCCGGAGAGACAGAGGAGCGCCCGCTTTCACTCATTATAAATTGTCCAGTTCCGTCTGAAGCTTTGCAAGAGAGTCCCGAATCGGCAGATGCTGGGGGCAGACGGCCTCACACTTGCCGCAGCGGACGCAGTGAATGGCCTTTTCGGCATCCGGGAAGTGGGCTGTCCACTGCTGGCGGATGGCGTCCTTATTGCCGAACATCCCGAGCTTATTCCAGATGCTGAAATTGTCGGGAATGTCCACGCCCATGGGGCAGGGCATACAGTAGCGGGCGCTCCGCAATACAAAGGGGGCGTCCGGTGCAGCCGATTTTGATGTGGCTGCGCAGGACGTCGGCAGTCTGCCGGATGGCGGCGTTCTCGGCGTCGGTCATGGGGCGGAAATCTCCGAAGGTGGCGAGATTGTCGTCCAGCTGGTCTTCTGCGCTCATGCCGGAGAGGACGACCTTCACGTTTTTGTGGCTGGACACCCAGCGCAGCGCCCACGAGGCCGCGCTGGCGTCGGCGTCCAGTGCATTCAGCGGCGCGGCAGCGTCTGGCGGCAGCTGTGCCAGCGTACCGCCCTTGATGGGCTCCATGATGATGAGGGGAACATTCAGTTCTTCGGTAAGAGCATAGCCCCGGTCTCCTGCGATCTCCTCGGCACGGTCATCGGTGTCGAGGTAGTTGTACTGCAGCTGGCAGAAGTCCCACGGCTGGTCGCGCAGGATGTGCTCGAAGCCCGCCGCGTTGTCGTGGCAGGAGAAGCCAAAATTCCGGATGCGCCCGGCGGCCTTTTGCTCCCAGAGCCAGTCCACAATGCCCATCTCTTTGGCCGCATCGTAGCGGGCTTTGTGCAGGGAATGCAGCAGATAGAAGTCGATGTAGTCCACGCCCAGCCGCTCGAACTGCTTCTCGAAGATGTCTTTGGCCTCGTTGAGGGTCTTGCAGCTCCACAGAGGCAGCTTGGTGGCGAGGTAGAAGCTCTCCCGAGGCCACTTGGCAATGACCCGGCCCACGAACGGTTCGCTCTCACCGCCGTGGTAGGGGAAAGCGGTGTCAAAGTAGTTGACGCCCGCCGCCCGGGCAGTGTTCAGCAGCTTTTCGGCCCGCACCTCGTCGATGCGGCCATCCGGCAGGGTGGGGAAGCGCATACACCCGTAGCCCAGCAGCGAGGTGGAGATGTCCCGCCCGATGCCGTCTTTTTTCGTCCAATCGCGATACTCCATAGCCATTTCTCCGGCGGGGGTCTGCCCGCCGCTCCTTTGCCTTAAGTATAGCAGGAGAAATTGCGATAGACAAGACGAACACCCCGGCCTGCAGACAGCCGGGGTGTTGTATTCGTGTGGGAAATATGATATTCTATAGGTGCTGCCGATGCAGCAAGGTACTGTCTGCAATGTAGGTGGTCACGCCCTTCCGGCCCTGCGCCGGGGAGGTGAATTTTTTGCTATCCCCTGACGCATGGTGCGAAAGGGGGGATGTTCCATGACGTTTGAACAGGTCGTATTGCTGCTCTCGCTTCTTGGCGGAGCGATCTACATCACGTTTCAGATCAGCTGGACCATTTTTAACAGCAAAAAGAAATGACCGCCACGCCCCCAAAGCTTGCGGTCATTTCTTTTGATCTAAAGCCGGAAGGACGCTGACCATTCGCAGGCAGTGCCTTTCTTGTTTATAGTATAGAGCTTTTGCAAGCCATTGTCAAGCAAAACGAGGGATAAGATGGATTCTCTGAAAATCGGAAATATCACCCTGCCCCACCGGGCAGTTTTTGGCCCGATGGCGGGCTTTACGGACGCGCCCTGCCGCCGGCTGATGGCCCAGCACGGCGCAGGCTTTACGGTCAGCGAGATGGTGTCCAGCCGGGCACTGGTCTACCACGATCACAAAACGGTCAGCCTGCTCAAAGCCGAACCCAACGGCGCACCCTACGGCGTGCAGATCTTCGGCGAGGTGCCCCAGATCATGGGCGAGGCCGCAGCGGCCATTGAAGAATACGAGTTCGACTTTCTGGACATCAACATGGGATGCCCGGCCCCGAAGATCGTCTCGGGCGGCGCGGGCAGCAAGCTGATGCTGGACGCCGACCTCTGCGGCCGCATCGTCGAGCAGGTCAAGGCCCACACCACCCGACCGGTGACGGTCAAGATGCGGAAAGGCTGGGACGCCGACCACATCACGGCGGTGGAGTGCGCCAAAGCCTGCGAGCAGGCGGGGGCTGAACTCATCGCCGTCCACGCCCGCACCCGGGAGCAGATGTACACCCCGGGCATCGACCCGGACATCATCGCCAAGGTCAAGGCGGCGGTGAAGGTGCCTGTGCTGGGCAACGGCGACATCCACACGGCAGAAGATGCCGTGGAGATGATGCAGCGCACCGGCTGCGACGGCGTCAT
>OBVJ01000363.1_pt1 | contig 22671 bp, 18 predicted proteins | sample 1495071 | NCBI WGS metagenome assembly OBVJ01 (sample SAMEA2579985, study PRJEB22360) | human gut metagenome | reverse complement strand
CTGACGGAGTAGTTCTGGCGTTCCAGGCGGTTTTTGTCCAGCGAGTCGGAATCACGATCCTGACGGTCGAAACCGTATCCGGCAGTAAAATCGTGATTTTGATTCGGTGTCCAGGCAAATTCGACATTGCCGTCGCGGCTGGAGAATCCTTCAATACGCGGCGTTTCTCCGGTATCGGTGGTCGTTGAGTTTTGCGGGTCATCCTTTTCACGTTTTGCCAGGCTGCCGTAAGCTTTCATTCCCAGCACGCCGTCAATTAATGGTCCGCTGGTAAAGAATTGACCGTTATAGGTATCACCGCGATCGCGATGTTCCTGAACGGTGGTATCGACGGTAACGGTGCCCGACCATTTCTGACCGATTTTTTTGGTGATGATATTCACTACACCGCCGAGCGCATCGGAACCGTACAGCGACGACATCGGGCCACGAACCACTTCAATACGTTCGATGGAATCGACCGGGATCCAGTTCAGATCGAAATCATTGTGGCGGAAGACGGCATTGCGGGAGTTAACGCGTTTACCGTCGACAAGAATCAGGGTGTAGCTGCTGTCCAGACCACGAATACTTACGCCCTTACGGTTATCCCCTTCGTTCGTCAGTTGTACGCCAGGCACTTCTTTGAGGACATCCTTCAGATTCTGTACCGGTTTTCGCTGCAGGTCTTCCTGGGTAATGACGCTGATACTGGCGGGAGCATCTTTAAGGTTTTGTTCAACGGAAGATGCAGTGACAACCATCGTTTCGCCATCATCATCGACCGCTAACACAGGCCATGCACAAGAAATAGCGGACAAACACAGCCCGACCCGTACGAAAGGGTTCAACCTAAACATTCCATATCTCCATGAGGTAACTACGAAAATAAAATGGGTATCGCTCACATCTTCTTTACGTCCCCTTGCGTACGGCAGCATCGCGGTGGACTTATTTGTATGCAGGTGATCATCCCAGAAAGCCGGAACAGCCTCTGATTTGTCAGCCTTTTTTGATTGCGGCGTAACGATAATGCAAACGATAACAATTATAAATCCAAATGTTAAATTTTATATCCGCATGATTTGTCAGGGAAATGGAATTGAAAAAGCCCTCTCGGTTGAGAGGGCTTAGCAAGGAAGGGAGGAAACTTATTTCTTATCGTTCTGCGGGAACTTCATTTCGCTGTAGCGTACGAAGTGAGTTCCTTTAATCAGCTTGTAGCCGAACCAAATAATCAGGAACAGCGGGATACCAATATACGTTGCCGCTACGCCGCCCCAGTCAATGGTATCTTTCAGGAACGCTTCGTAGTTCTGGCCCAAAGTGATAATCAGACACAGAATGAATGCGAAGATCGGCCCCAGTGGGAAGAAACCGGAACGGTACGGCAGATCGTTAATGTCGTGTCCCTGCAATACGTACCCGCGACGGAAACGATAGTGGCTAATGGCAATCCCCAGCCAGGCGATAAAACCCGTCATCCCGGAGGTGTTCAGCAGCCACAGGTATACCGTCTGGTTGCCAAACATGGAGGTCAGGAAGCACAAACCGGCAATCACCGTCGTCGCATACAGCGCATTACGCGGCACGCCACCACGCGACAGTTTAGCGAAAATGCGCGGCGCTTTACCGTCACACGCCAGGGTATACAGCATACGAGTAGACGCATACATACCGGAGTTACCTGCTGACAGCACCGCCGTCAGAATAACTGCGTTCATCACCGCCGCCGCAGAGAGCAGACCCGCGTGCTGGAACACCAGGGTGAACGGACTGACGCTGATGTCTTTAACATCGTTACGCAGCAGGCTCGGATCGGTATACGGAATAATCAGGCTGATAATCAGGATCGCGAACACATAGAACAACAGGATTCGCCAGAATACCTGACGTACCGCGCGTGGAATGTTTTTCGCCGGATCTTCGGACTCGCCTGCAGCAATACCGATCAGCTCGGTTCCCTGGAAAGAGAAGCCGACAATCATAGCTACGCCGATCATCGCCGCAAAACCACCAGCAAACGGCGCTTCGCCGATTGTCCAGTTGCTCCAGCCTGCAGGCTGCGCGCCTTTGAAGATACCGATAATCATCAGCACGCCAACGATGATAAAGACAATAACTGTCGTGACTTTGATCAGTGAGAACCAGTATTCCGCTTCACCAAAGCCGCGAACAGAGATGTAGTTCAACAGGAAGATAACGCCGAGGAACAACGCACTCCAGATCCAGCCCGGTGTATCCGGGAACCACCAGCTCATGACCAGCTGTGCTGCAACCAGGTCAACGGCAATAGTCACCGCCCAGTTGTACCAGTAGTTCCAGCCCAGCGCGAAGCCAAAGCCTTCTTCAACATAGTTCTGACCGTAAGTGGCAAACGAACCGGAAACCGGCATATATGCAGCCAGTTCACCGAGACTGGTCATCAGGAAGTAAACCATCAGGCCAATCAGCATATACGAGAGCAATGCCCCGCCCGGACCTGCCTGAGAAATCGTTGCGCCAGAGGCAACAAAAAGACCTGTACCGATGGAACCGCCAATGGCAATCATCGTCAGGTGACGCGCCTTTAATTCACGGCGTAAGCCCGGCGCTTCTGTAGTTTTAGTTTCGGAACCCATACAAAAATGCTATCCATCTTAAAAATGAGGCGCGATTGTAGCAGACGATTGGCAATCCTTCCGGCAGAAATACACGGTTATAAGACACCTTCATGATCGCCCAGGGATTATAAGTAAAGCAGCCAATCTCTTTTCTGGCGAATGCATGCTGAGGGCGCTGCGTCACGAAATCGACACAGCACCAGCATGTTCTTGTACAGCACCTTAACGCGGTACATTCGCGGGATCGCAATAGTCCAGAAAGCGCCGTAGCGCGTTGGAAAGGTGTTTTTGCCGATGATGTATACGCCACAACGTACGCATCAGGCGCGGCAGAGGGACCGCAACTTCACTTAATGTGCCTGCCTGCAATTGATCTTCAATCACCCGTCGCGACAGGCAACTAATTCCCAACCCATGACGCACCGCATGTTTGATTGCCTCGGAGTTACCTAATTCCATCGCCATCTCAAACTTCGGTAAATGTGACAGCAACAGATAATCGACAATCTCCCGCGTGCCGGAACCGCGTTCACGCAGGATCCACGGCGCAGCGGCCAGCTGTTCTAAGGTGACCGGACCACGAGCCAACGGCGAAGTCGGCGCGGCGAAAACCACCAGCTCGTCTTCCAGCCACGGTTCAGAAATGATTTCAGTGCTGTGGCACGGTCCTTCAATAAAGCCAATATCAACGCGGAAATCCAGCACCGCTTGCATCACGTCCTGGCTATTCCCAACGCTAAGTTCAATCGGCAACTGCGGATAATCATGGCGATAACGGGCGATAACTGCAGGCAGAATGTAGTTACCGATGGTACTACTGGCATAGATACGAATCGCACCGTTGTCTTCGCGAAACAGTTGTTCGATTTCAACCGCCTGTTCAAGCAGTGCCAACGCTCGCGGATAGAGCAGCCGCCCGTGTTCATTAACAACCAGTCTTTTCCCCACGCGATCAAACAGTTGAACGCCAAGCTGCCCTTCCAGGTCGGTCAAGGCTGCGCTCACTGCTGATTGCGACAACGCCAGCATCACCGACGCCTGGGTGGTTGATCCACTTTTCAATACTTCTGCAAAAACTTCCAACTGCCGGAGGGTGATGTGCATAGTCGCTTACCACTTATAAAGATTAATTATAAATATATAATCAATTTTATTTTTAAACCAGTTAGTCGTAACCTTATGCCCGGTTAAAGGAGAGGGTTATGACGAATATCACCTTACAGAAACAACATCGTACACTGTGGCATTTTATTCCGGGGTTAGCCCTGAGTGCAGTTATCACCGGGGTCGCCCTGTGGGGTGGTTCCATTCCCGCGGTTGCGGGTGCCGGGTTTAGTGCCCTCACCCTCGCAATCTTGTTGGGGATGGTTTTAGGCAACACCATTTACCCGCACATCTGGAAAAGCTGTGACGGTGGTGTGCTGTTTGCCAAGCAATATTTATTACGTCTGGGTATCATTCTTTATGGCTTCCGTCTGACGTTCTCGCAAATTGCCGATGTCGGTATCAGTGGGATCATCATTGACGTGTTGACGCTGTCCAGTACCTTCCTGCTGGCTTGCTTCCTGGGGCAGAAAGTGTTTGGTCTGGATAAGCACACCAGCTGGTTGATCGGTGCCGGTAGCAGTATCTGTGGTGCTGCCGCGGTACTGGCGACTGAGCCGGTAGTGAAAGCAGAAGCCAGTAAAGTAACCGTGGCTGTTGCAACCGTTGTTATCTTCGGGACCGTCGCGATTTTCCTCTACCCGGCGATATATCCGCTGATGTCTCAATGGTTTAGTCCGGAAACTTTCGGTATCTACATTGGTTCTACTGTGCACGAAGTGGCGCAGGTGGTGGCGGCAGGTCATGCCATCAGCCCGGATGCAGAAAACGCAGCAGTTATTTCCAAAATGCTGCGCGTGATGATGCTGGCTCCGTTCCTCATCCTGCTGGCGGCGCGTGTTAAACAGCTGTCTGGGACGAACAGCGGCGAGAAAAGCAAAATCACTATTCCGTGGTTTGCCATCTTGTTCATCGTCGTTGCCATCTTTAACTCGTTCCACCTGTTACCGCAGAGCGTGGTGAACATGCTGGTAACGCTGGATACCTTCCTGCTGGCAATGGCGATGGCGGCGCTGGGTCTGACCACTCACGTCAGCGCGCTGAAAAAAGCCGGGGCGAAACCTCTGCTGATGGCACTGGTACTGTTTGCCTGGCTGATTGTTGGTGGTGGTGCGATTAACTATGTGATTCAAAGCGTCATCGCATAAACCACTACATCTTGCTCCTGTTAACCCGCTATCATTACCGTTTTCCTCCAGCGGGTTTAACAGGAGTCCTCGCATGAAATACATTGGAGCGCACGTTAGTGCTGCTGGCGGTCTGGCAAATGCCGCAATTCGCGCCGCCGAAATCGACGCAACCGCGTTTGCCTTGTTCACCAAAAACCAACGTCAGTGGCGTGCCGCACCGCTCACGACGCAAACCATCGATGAATTCAAAGCCGCCTGTGAAAAATATCACTACACATCGGCGCAAATTCTTCCCCACGACAGTTATCTGATTAACCTCGGACATCCGGTTGCTGAAGCTCTGGAAAAATCGCGCGATGCCTTTATAGATGAAATGCAGCGTTGCGAACAGCTGGGGCTTTCTTTGCTCAACTTCCACCCTGGCAGCCATCTGATGCAGATTTCAGAAGAGGATTGCCTTGCGCGTATTGCCGAATCCATCAACATTGCGCTGGATAAAACTCAAGGTGTCACCGCGGTGATTGAAAACACCGCCGGTCAGGGCAGTAACTTAGGGTTTAAATTCGAACATCTCGCAGCGATTATCGACGGCGTGGAAGATAAATCCCGCGTCGGCGTCTGCATTGATACCTGCCATGCTTTCGCTGCCGGGTATGATTTGCGTACTCCTGCCGAATGCGAGAAAACGTTCGCTGATTTTGCCCGTATTGTAGGCTTTAAGTATCTGCGCGGGATGCACCTCAACGATGCGAAAAGCACCTTTGGCAGCCGCGTTGACCGTCATCATAGCCTCGGCGAAGGCAATATCGGTCATGATGCGTTCCGCTGGATCATGCAAGACGACCGTTTCGACGGCATTCCGCTGATCCTTGAAACCATCAACCCGGATATCTGGGCAGAAGAGATCGCCTGGCTGAAAGCGCAACAAACTGAAAAAGCGGTGGCCTGATCGATGAACGACAGGGAAAAGCAGATTCTTAAAATTTTACGGCGTAACCCGCTGATTCAACAGAATGAAATCGCCGATATTCTGCAAATCAGCCGCTCACGTGTTGCCGCTCATATTATGGATTTGATGCGCAAGGGTTTGATTAAAGGCAAAGGATATATCCTTACCGAGCAGGATTACTGTGTGGTTGTGGGTGCAATCAATATGGATATTCGCGGAATGGCGGATATCCGTTACCCGCAAGCAGCCTCTCATCCAGGTTCTGTTCACTGTTCCGCAGGCGGCGTCGGACGTAATATCGCGCATAACCTGGCTCTGCTTGGTCGGGATGTGCATTTAATTTCAGCTATTGGCAACGATTTTTACGGCGAGACATTACTGGAAGAAACGCGCCGCGCGGGCGTGAACGTTTCAAACTGCATTCGTCTGCATGGACACAGCACTGCAACTTATCTCGCTATCGCTAATAAGCAGGAAGAAACTATCCTGGCAATCAATGACACACATATTCTGCAACAGCTAACGCCTCAACTGCTCAATACTTCACGGGACTTGATTCGCCATGCTGGTGTGGTGCTGGCTGATTGTAATCTCACACCTGAAGCCCTGGAGTGGGTCTTTACCATTGCTGATGAAATTCCGATGTTTGTCGATACCGTTTCCGAATTTAAAGCGAACAAAGTAAAAAACTGGTACAGCCGGATCCACACTCTGAAACCGACACAAAATGAACTGGAAATTTTGTGGGGGCAACCGATTAAAGACGACAACGATCGCATCAGAGCTGTAAATTCGCTGCATCAACAAGGTGTTAAACGCATTTTTGTTTATCTGAAAGATGAATCTGTATTTTGCAGCGATAAGGATGGAGAACAATTTTTGCTGACCGCGCCAGCGCATACGACAGTAGACAGTTTTGGTGCTGACGATGGTTTTATGGCGGGCCTGGTATATAGCTTTCTTGAAGGATACAGTTTCCGCGACAGCGCCCGTTTTGCGATAGCCTGCGCGGAATTTTCACGCGCCAGCGGCAGCTTAAACAACCCTACCCTGTCTGCCGATAACGCGCTTTCATTAGTGCCAATGGTGTAACAATGTTGCCGGATTCGACGCTTGACCGCATCTTATCCGGCTCATAAATTGCGCACTACGCTAAACCAATAAAGAATCCTGCAATAGTAGCACTCATCAGGTTACTGACAGCAAAAACGCAATAGCCAGTAATACCACCATTCCCAGAACACTTCTCATGACATCCATAGTTATTATCTCTTCATGTCATTTTGGGCGACGGCTCTCTGCCCATCATAAATAGCCGGGCCTGCATCTTGCGATACTGACCCGGCTTGTTATCAACACTTAATGGGTTTTTATGTAGCCGCGTACGCACTCTTCGACTAATCCCCAGAACCAGTCGGTATCAATAGTGATGCCGACTTTGGTATTGGCGGGCTTGCCAAGAACACCCAGCTCGTCGCAGACGGTACGCCCATAGCAAGGGCCACTGTTAACGTCCACTTCGACGTACATCTCCTGGGTTTTAATGCCATCAGGGTTAATCAAATAACCGATGCAGGTGGCGTCGTGCACCGGGCCGCCAGCCAGGCCGTAGTTTTCGAACTGCGTTTTGAGAGTGAAGTTCATGATGTCGCTGAACAGCTCTCCGGCAGGGCCGCCAGCCCTTTCCATCCGAGCAATCACGTCCGGGGTGCAAACGGTCTGGTTGGTAAGATCGAGGCCCATCATCACTAATGGAACGCCGGAGGTGAACACCACGCGTGCGGCCTCCGGGTCAGCAAAGATGTTGAACTCAGCAGATGGGGTGAAGTTGCCAGTACCATAAGCACCGCCCATCAGAACAATTTCACGGATTTTCGGCAGGATCGCGGGTTGCATACGCATTGCCACCGCGATGTTTGACAACGGACCAACCGGCACCAGAGTGATATCGCCATCGCTTGCCATAAGGGTATCGATGATATATTTCACCGCATGAGTGTTTTCTGCCTGGCGGGTCAGCGGCTCGAATACCGGGCCATCCAGTCCGGTTTCACCGTGAATATTATCGGCAACAATTTGTTGACGCATAATGGGCTGCGGCATCCCCGCATAAACCGGAACATTAATCTCCAGTTTCTGGCAAACATTCAGGCCATTAATTAATGTTTTATCGAGGGTTTGATTACCCGCTACAATGGTGATACCTAATAAATCAATCGCCGGATGTTTCGCCGCCATCATTATAGCAATAGCATCATCATGACCCGGATCACAATCCAGAATAATTTTTCTCTTTTCCATTGTTTATTTCCTCTGTTTCCAGTTGCGTTATTGTTTCTACAGCAAAGAAAATTCGACCTGGCCGATGATTGAATCTTAACAACAGCGTACGTATGCTAAATATGAGAAATCTCATAGCGGATAAACATCGTGAAAGAAATCCACAATAATGATCTTAAGCAGCAATTGATGAGTGAATCTGCGTTTAAGGATTGCTTTTCAACGGATGTTTCAGCCGATACGCGGCTGTTTCATTTTTTAGCGCGTGACTACATTGTGCAGGAAGGGCAACAGCCGTCCTGGCTGTTTTACCTGACGCGAGGCCGCGCCAGGCTTTACGTCACGCTTGCTAATGGTCGCGTGTCGCTGATCGATTTCTTTGCCGCGCCCTGTTTTATTGGCGAGATTGAGTTAATCGACAAAGACCATGAACCGCGTGCAGTGCAGGCTATTGAAGAGTGTTGGTGCCTTGCGCTCCCTATGAAGCATTACCGCCCGTTGTTATTAAACGACACGCTATTTTTACGAAAACTCTGCGTCACCTTAAGTCATAAAAATTATCGTAATATTGTTTCTTTAACTCAGAATCAATCATTTCCGTTAGTGAATCGCCTGGCAGCTTTTATATTACTCTCGCAGGAAGGTGATCTTTATCACGAAAAGCATACGCAAGCGGCAGAGTATTTAGGCGTTTCTTATCGACATCTTTTATATGTTCTTGCGCAATTCATTAATGACGGTTTATTAATTAAAAGCAAGAAAGGGTATCTCATTAAAAACAGAAAGCAGTTGTCAGGACTGGCGCTGGAGATGGACCCGGAGAATAAATTCTCCGGGATGATGCAGTAAAAATTATTGGCAATAGTGCGATTGCCGGATGCAACGCTTAATAAGGCGTACATCCGGCAATGAAACTCAAGCTAAACCAATAAAGAACCCGGCAATGGTCGCGCTCATCAGGTTGGAAAGCGTCGCCGCCGCCAGCGCCCGTAAACCAAGCTGGGCGATTTCCGGCGCGCGTTTTGGCGAAATAGCCGAAAACGCTCCAACGACAACACCGATAGAACCAAAGTTTGCAAACCCACAGAGGGCGAACGAGATAATGGCAATGGTCTTGACATCCAGCGTGCCGCTCGTTTGCAGATAGGGCGAGAAATTGAGATAAGCAACAAACTCATTAATCGCCAGTTTCTGCCCAATCAAACTTCCGGCAAGATTTGCATCACTCCAGTCCACCCCCATAATCCATGCCAACGGGGCCAGCACATAGCCGAAAATGCTTTCCAGAGAGACATTGGCAAAACCAAACCAGCCGCCAACTCCACCAATAATGCCGTTGATCAGCGCAATAATTGCGACAAACGCCATTACCACCGTCGCCACACCGGCGGCGATTTTCAGCCCAGTCATTGCACCGTTCGCCGCAGCTTCAATAATGCTTTTTGGCGGTGTTTCGCTAAACGACAGATTTTCAAACGTAACTTGCGAAGGTTCCGTCGCCGGACTAAGAATACGTGCAAACAGGATACCGCCAGGAATAGCCATCAGCGAAGCGGCTAACAAATAGTCAATCGGCACGCCCATTCCGGCATAGCCAATCATCATCGAACCCGCAATAGACGCCATGCCGCTACAAATAGCCGTAAATAGCTCGTTGCGATTCATGCGATCAATAAAAGGTTTAACGATCGCCGGGATCTCATTTTGCCCGAGGAAAATAGTGGTGACTGCGACAAAAGATTCGATTTTGCTGATGTTGAGGGCTTTCTGAAAAATACTGCCAAGAATACGAATCAGCAGCCCCATTACGCCAATGTAGTACAGCAAGCTGATAAGCGCGGTAACGAAAATAATCGCCGGGAGTACGCGAAAGGCGAAGATAAAGCCCGCACCGTCAAACAGAACATCCATTTTGGGACCGACCAGCGAACCAAAAATAAAGGCACTTCCTGCGTCACTGTAGGACATCACTTTATGGACGCCTAATGCCGCCTGCTCTACTGCCCATTTTCCCGGGGGAAAATAGAGCATGATGCCACCAATGGCAATTTGCAGCAGCAGCGCAGCCCCAACCGTGCGCAAGCTGATGCTCTTTTTATTTACCGACAACACAAAGGCAATTGCCAGCAATACCACCATCCCCACAACACTTCTCATTATATCCATAATGATTTTCCCTTCATGCCAGTAAACCCGGCGTCAGCGCCAGGTTTTGGTATGTTTGATGAGTACGGGCGACGGCTTTCTGCCCACCAGAAATTAACCCACGAGACGCTGATATTCTTTGGCAATTTCGCTCGCCAGAATGGCGTTATTAAAGACCAGTTGAATATTGGATTTCAGGCTATCACCGCCGGTTAGCTCCGCAACACGCGCCAGCAGGAACGGTGTACTCTCTTTCCCAATAACACCCTGTTCTTCGGCTTCAGCAACGGCTTGATCAATTGCTGCATTGATGGTTTCTTCTGGCATCGCAAACTGTTCCGGGATCGGGTTCGCTACCACCAGGCCGCCGTTCAAACCGGTTTGCCACTTCACTGCCATCGCGCGAGCAATTTCGCGGGCACTGTCGAGACGAATGCTGACTTCAAATGGGCTGGTTCGGCAGAAAAACGCAGGCAGCGCTTTTGTCTGATAACCAATTAACGGTACACCGAAGGTTTCTAAATATTCTGTTGTTAATCCTAAATCGAGAATAGATTTTGCCCCCGCACAAACAACAGTGACATTGGTATTTGCCAGTTCCTGTAAATCGGCAGAAATATCGAAGGTATGTTCCGCTCCGCGATGCACACCACCAATACCTCCGGTTGCAAAAACTTTAATCCCAGCCAGTGCTGCAATAATCATGGTTGATGCAACGGTAGTCGCGCCATTTTTCCCTGCAGCAACGACAAAAGGTAAATCACGACGACTAACTTTCGTCACGTTATGTCCTTCACGGCCCAGCAATTCGATTTCTTCTTTACTTAAGCCCACTTTCATCACACCGCCAATAATGGCGATAGTGGCTGGTACTGCGCCCTGTTTACGAATTGTTTCTTCTACTTCAATTGCGGTTTGGGCATTTTGTGGGAATGGCATTCCGTGAGAAATTATGGTCGATTCCAGCGCAACAACCGGTTTTTTATTTTTTAAAGCATCCTGTACTTCAGCGGATATTTGTAATAATTCAGGGGACAGAGTTAATTCAGACATTCTGTGTTCTCCACTAACGATGTAACATTGGCAATTGATAATTCAGGGTTGTTGGTATATTCACAGGCAAGTGCCATTGACGAACATCCCTGCGCAAATCGAACAGAATCGATAAACGGCATACCGTCTACCCAACAGGAGGCCAGCCCCGCCATCATGGCGTCGCCTGCCCCAGTAACATTGATGACATTCGTTTTAATAGGGGCCGACCACCCACTTTCACCGTTGATATCACTGTAGTAAACGCCATCCCCTCCCATGCTAAGCACCAGGCGGTTCAGGCCGTGTTGATGAAACCAGGCGGCGACCTTTGCGACATCTTCACGTCCGGAAAGTGCAATTCCGCTCAACGTTTCGGCTTCAAGACGGTTAGGTTTTAACGTATGGATTTTGCTCAGATGATCGCGGATTTTGACGCATTTCCATGCCGATACCGGATCAATAAATACAGGCGTTTCCCCGCTATTTTCCAGAACCCAGACCAGCGCCTCTTCACTAAGGTTGCAATCCGCGACAATAACCTTTGCACCGCGAATAAACTCCTGATGCTGGGCAAGAAATTCTGCAGAAATACAGTCACTAATACTCATATCATTTATCGCGACAAGCATTTCTCCTGTATTATCGAGCAGTGATAAATAGCTGGATGTATTCTCACCCGGAACAATTAAGCATTTATCGACATAAACACCGGATTGATTAGTTTGCGCCAGTAATGATTGCCCATAAAAATCACCACCTACTGCACTTAAAAGCCAGGCATTTTTCCCCAGTAACGCCAGATTATGAGCGATATTCCTTCCCACGCCACCTGGGGTAAATTTAATTTTTCCGGGATTCGAATCCGCATAATTCAATGGATGATGTGAATACCCAGCCACATCAATATTCGCCGAGCCAATAATTACTATGTAGTCCTTTTCGCGCATAGCACGCCCCCTGGCAATAAATTGCCAACGAAGAAATTGGGTAAAATAGTCATTACAGTCAATAAGACTATTAGAGCACGTGTTCAGATTTAAACACATGTTCATAATAAGCATGTTTAACGCAATGTAAATCGATCAGAAAAAACGAAATCGGCCAGATATGAAGGCGGTCACAAAATTTGTCTATTTATGCAGCAACAAAAGAGAAAGTTGTGATGTGTAACACACAATATGGCAGGCAAGAAAAAGGGCAGAGATGTTTCTGCCCTCAGATTGTTGACAATGCGCGCTTTGTTCATGCTGGATGTGGCGTAAACGCCTTATCCGACCTACAAAAGCGCAAAAATTCAATATATTGCAGGGTTCATGTAGGTCTGATAAGCATAGCGCATCAGGCAATTTTGCGTTTGTCATCATCGGGGCAGAGATGTCTCAGCCCCGATGATGAAGAGAAATTATGCGTTTTTTTCTACTATTTGTGTTTCCGGGCGTTTGAGGAAGGCATAGGCCAAACCCGCCACCAGCGTACCGGCAATAATTGCTACCAGGTAACCCAATACCGGCGTAATAGCGCCAGGGATCAGCAGAACAAACAGACCACCGTGTGGTGCCATCAGTTTTGCACCAATCGCCATTGAGATTGCGCCAGTCAGCGCCCCACCAACGATACAGCACGGTAGCACACGCATCGGATCACGAGCAGCAAACGGAATTGCACCTTCCGAAATAAAGCACAGACCAAGTACCAGAGCGGCTTTGCCACCTTCCTGCTGCGCTTTGTCGAATTTGCGACGCGCCACCATTGTTGCCAGACCCATTGCCAGCGGTGGCACCATACCTGCCGCCATAATCGCCGCCATCGGGCCATAGGTTTGAGTACTCAGCAGACCCACACCGAATGCGTACGCTGCTTTGTTTACCGGACCGCCCATGTCAGTACACATCATGCCACCGAGGATCGCCCCCAGCAGAACCGCATTCGCAGTCCCCATGGTCTGCAGCCAGTGAGTCAACCCATCGAGAATGCCAGCAACCGGTTTACCGATTAGGTAGATCATCGCCAGACCGACCACCAGACTGGAAATTAGCGGAATGATCAGGATCGGTTTCAGTGCCTCCATACTCTGTGGCAGTTTCAGTTGCGTACTGATTAACTTCGCAATGTAACCCGCCAAGAAGCCCGCAATAATACCACCAATGAAGCCAGAACCGGTGCTAACCGCCAGCATACCGCCAATCAGACCCGGCGTGAGACCCGGACGATCGGCAATGGAGAAGGCAATATAACCTGCCAGTACCGGCACCATCAGCGCAAAGGCTGAACCACCACCAATCTGCATCAGCGCCGCTGCCAACGTACCCGGCTCTTTAAACGCTTCGATACCAAAAGCAAAAGAAAGCGCGATACACAGACCACCTGCAACAACCATCGGCAGCATGTAAGAGACGCCCGTCAGCAAGTGACGGTAAGCGCCTGCACTCTCTTTCTTACCTTCAGGGGTCGCTGTTTGAGTTTTGCCCGCCGGTTCATACGGCGTTGCTTCAGCAACCGCTTTATCCAGTTCCTGCGCAGTTTTCTTCAGCGCCAGACCGGTAGAGGTGCGATACATCGGTTTACCAGCAAATTTCGCCAGATCTACTTCGATATCTGCCGCCACAATCACCAGATCCGCTGCTGCGACTTCTTCAGGGGTGATTGCATTACCCGCGCCAACAGAACCACGGGTTTCAACTTTCACCCACCAGCCACGTTTTTTCGCTTCGGTTTCAATGGCTTCAGCCGCCATAAAGGTGTGTGCTACGCCAGTCGGGCAAGCAGTCACCGCAACTACGCGTTTCGGACCGCTGGCAGCAACCGGTGCTGTCGCAGCGACCGGCGCAGTGTAAGGTTTCGCATGGCCTTTGGCTTCACTCAGGAACAGCTCAGGGTGCGCAACTGCCCGGGAAATATCGCCCAGCCAGACATTTTTACCGTTCAGCGCGCTGTCGTCCGGGATGGAATCACCGAGAACAATCGCCATTTCAGCGTCGTTCGGATTGTCGATGATTTCCAGTTTTGCTTTTCGCGCCGCCGCGCCCAGCAGGGTCTTCGCCATATAGGCGCGTGCCTGACCGAGATTAGCGTCAATAATCAGCAGCGTTTTCATTATGCCTCTCCTGCTGTCAGTTAAAAGGTTGTAAGTCGACGCGCGCCATCATTGCGGCCAACTGCGGACGATCGGTAATACCCACATTGCTTTGACTTACCGCCAGGGCTGCAACAGCTGTCGCCAGACGCAGTGTGTGTTCACTGGATTCACGCATCAGCAAGCCATAAATCAGGCCACCAACCATAGAATCCCCTGCGCCAACGGTGCTTACGACATCGACTGACGGTGGTTTGGCGATCCATTCGCCGGAGGCATTAACCCAAAGCGCGCCTTCGGCACCCAGTGAAATAACGACATGCGCGATACCTTGTTCACGCAGCGCATGCGCAGCTTCAATCACATCTTTCATTTCAGGCAGTTTACGGCCTGCCCAGATTTCCAGCTCGCGGCGGTTAGGTTTCACCAGCCACGGTGCCGCTTTCAAACCTGCTACTAACGCTTCACGGCTACTATCAAAGATAATGCAAGGACACTGACTACGCAGGCGAGTCATCCAGTCGGTGAACGCTTCCGGGCTGACGCCTGACGGTAAGCTTCCGCTGACACAGACCATATCGAACTGACCGAGCCAGCTCAGAGAATCAGTCACAAAGCGTTCCCAGTCGGCGGGGGTGACTTCAAAACCCGAGAAGTTGAAGTCGGTCACTTCGCCGTCTTTTTCCGTCAGCTTAACGTTAATTCGGGTGCGCCCCTGTACAACCTGGAAACGGTTGGCAATGCCCAGCTCGCTGAACAGTTGCTGAAAACCATCCTGATTGTCTTTACCCAGGAAGCCGCCAACGGTGACATCAATTCCCAGGTCTTTTAATACTTTGGCCACGTTGATGCCTTTACCCGCCGCATGCAGACCGGTGGTTTTCACCAGGTTCACTTCGCCGCGTTCAATTTCCGGGCAGAAACCAACAAGGTCATAAGCCGGATTAAGGGTGATCGTAGCAACACGTCTGCTCATTATGCGCCCTCCCCAAGACCAGCAGCGATAGCGTCGCCAATGGCTTTCAGCGCCTGTTCAGCATCTGTACCCTGGGCGGTAAAGCGTAGGCGATGACCTTTCTTAACGCCAAGTGCCACAACTTTCATCAGACTACGTCCGTTTGCCGGTTTGCCGGTGCCATCAAGGTTTGTCACGGTAATATCACTGTTAAATTGTTTAATGGTATTGACCAGCATGGTACCTGGACGAGCATGCAGGCCGTGTTCATTGCGCACCACAAACTCCGCGCTTAACACGTCGTCGGTCGGCGCATCATCGCTGGTCAGCAGCGCCAGCAACGTTGCCGCATCCGCTTTCAGCAAGCGGTCAGCTTTATTATCGAGCAACAAATCAGCGAGACGCTTAAGAACCGCGATGGGCTGATCGTCATTCATCGCCACACTCCCCTGCATGCCTGCCGTTTCGCCGTCCACATCAAAAGCATTTGCCGCACGGCTTACCGCAATCGCGCTACGCAGATTGCCTTCGGCGCTATCGCTCAGCCAGATACCCTGCCCGAGGTTCAGCGGTTGTTCATTGATGGCTTTGGTGACGAAAGTGGCGTCAACTGCCCCCGCTTCTTTCAGACGCGCAGCGTTCAGCGCCTGAAGAGTCAGCAGATCGCTGGCGACGATATCCAGCGTCAGCATTTCGTTGTCGAGCTTCAGCTGCTCACTCTGCTTTTCGCCCATCAGCAATGCGCGAAGTTCTTCTGCTGTTGTTGCTGACTTCAGTTGTTCAGCAACGGAATCATCGCTCAGTACGTGGGTCAGCTGGCGTAGCAGGCCCAGATGTTCATCCGAGCTGGCAGCAATACCGATCGCCACGTACGCTACCTGGCCGTCACCCCAGGTGACGCCTTCCGGGAACTGAAATACCTGAACGCCGGTTTTCAGCACCTGATCGCGGGTGTCGGTAGTGCCGTGTGGAATAGCAATACCATTGCCGAGGAACGTTGAGGTTTGCTGTTCGCGCGCCAGCATGCCATTGACGTAGCCTTCAGCTACATTACCGGCCTGCACCAGCGCCGCAGCGACCTGGCGAATCGCCTCTTCTTTGTCTCCGGCCTTTTCGCCCGGATGGATGTCCTGTACGGATAACTGGAACATAGTTCTCCTCTCTTGCTGAATTGAAACGATTCAGCTTCTATGAGAAAAAAGCGCCAACCTGGCTTAGGGTTAAAGACAAGATCGCGCTGAAACGTTTCAAGAAAGCATAATACTTTTGTTTCAGCACGCAAGGAAAGCCGTAAAGTTATGAGCAAAAGTTTGATGTGCTGCACAATTTTTTGTCATTTTTCCTAATTGCTGATGGGAAAATCCGTTATCAGCAATTTCATTTCAGCAGCGTCAGCAGCCAATCAGCAACAGTGAAATGGCATTTTGATTATTCGTGGCGCTTTTGATTTCGCTGTCTGTTTATTTTCTGACAAGCAGCGTAAACTCCGCGTCTTCCTCTTCCAGTGATCGACCAGCATGCATAACTCCCCCGCAGTCACCAGCGCGAAATCGTTTGACCTGACCTCGACGGCGTTTTTAATCGTTGCCTTTCTCACCGGTATTGCGGGCGCTCTGCAAACCCCGACACTCAGTATTTTTCTTACTGATGAAGTACATGCCCGTCCGGCGATGGTGGGATTCTTCTTTACCGGCAGCGCTGTCATTGGGATTCTGGTGAGTCAGTTTCTCGCCGGGCGCTCTGATAAGCGCGGCGATCGCAAATCGCTGATTGTCTTTTGCTGCCTGTTAGGCGTGCTGGCCTGCACCCTTTTTGCCTGGAATCGCAACTACTTTGTTTTGCTATTCGTTGGCGTCTTTCTTAGCAGCTTTGGCTCAACCGCTAACCCGCAAATGTTTGCCCTTGCCCGTGAACATGCTGACAAAACCGGACGTGAGGCGGTGATGTTCAGCTCTTTTTTACGCGCTCAGGTTTCACTGGCATGGGTCATTGGCCCACCGCTGGCTTATGCCTTAGCGATGGGTTTCAGCTTTACGGTAATGTATCTGAGCGCAGCGGTAGCGTTTATTGTTTGCGGCGTGATGGTGTGGCTGTTTTTGCCGTCGATGCAAAAAGAGCTTCCGCTGGCGACCGGCACGGTTGAAGCGCCGCGCCGTAACCGTCGCGATACGTTGCTGCTGTTTGTCATTTGTACATTGATGTGGGGCTCGAACAGCCTGTACATCATCAACATGCCGCTATTTATTATCAACGAACTGCATCTTCCCGAGAAACTGGCCGGTGTGATGATGGGGACCGCCGCAGGGCTGGAAATCCCGACCATGTTGATGGCCGGATATTTTGCCAAACGTCTGGGTAAGCGCTTCTTAATGCGCGTTGCTGCCGTGGGTGGCGTCTGTTTTTACGCAGGAATGCTGATGGCGCATTCACCTGTCATTCTGTTGGGCTTGCAGCTGCTAAATGCTATTTTTATTGGCATTCTGGGCGGCATCGGGATGCTCTATTTTCAGGATTTGATGCCCGGTCAGGCAGGTTCAGCCACCACGCTCTATACCAACACGTCGCGCGTGGGCTGGATCATCGCAGGATCAGTGGCGGGCATCGTCGCCGAGATCTGGAATTATCACGCTGTGTTCTGGTTTGCGATGGTGATGATTATCGCTACTCTGTTTTGCTTACTGCGAATTAAAGATGTTTAAGGCGCGGTCAGCATTTCCAGATCGATAAGCCAGGTCATTGCCTGCTGACGCGAGTTGCCGCACATTTCAGCGCTGGCTTGTAAGCCTGCACAGACTTTCGGTCGCAGTGGCGAGGTGAAAATTTTACAGCGTTGCTGTTCATCAAGCTGAATGCAGGGCGTATTGGCGGGCTTGCCATCTGGCATACCGGGAATAGGGCTGGAAATTGAAGGGGCAGTGCAACACGCCCCGCAACCCGGACGGCATTCCATACGTTGTTCTCTTAAGGTTAACCACCGGATTGATGAGCGCGCACAGTACCACCTTTTTTGCACCAGCAAAAGTGCGAATACCACTTGCCCGAAAGGCCCGTCGCGAGTACTTTGTCGCGATATTTTTGACATTTTCGACTACAGGAATTTTTCGATGCCAAGAGCGAACGAAATTAAAAAAGGTATGGTACTGAATTACAACGGCAAACTGCTGCTGGTTAAGGACATTGATATTCAGTCGCCCACTGCCCGCGGTGCCGCTACGCTGTACAAAATGCGTTTTTCTGATGTCCGTACCGGGCTGAAAGTAGAAGAGCGTTTCAAAGGTGATGATATCGTTGACACCGCGACGCTGACCCGCCGTTACGTTGACTTCTCCTATGTCGATGGCAACGAATATGTCTTTATGGATAAAGAAGACTATACCCCGTATACCTTCACCAAAGATCAGATTGAAGAAGAGTTGCTGTTTATGCCTGAGGGCGGCATGCCGGACATGCAGGTGCTGACCTGGGACGGTCAATTGCTGGCGCTTGAGCTGCCGCAGACCGTTGATCTGGAAATCGTTGAAACTGCACCAGGCATCAAAGGGGCATCTGCCAGCGCCCGTAACAAACCGGCGACATTGAGCACTGGTCTGGTGATTCAGGTACCAGAATACTTAAGCCCGGGCGAAAAAATTCGTATCCATATCGAAGAACGCCGTTATATGGGTCGTGCTGACTAACTTCAGCCGCATGCAGAAAAGGGATAGCTCAGGCTGTCCCTTTTTTAATTTATTATACCAATCTTCTATTTTGCGCTTCCTGAACACCTTACGCCCGCAATTTTCACTCGTTGATTGATCGCCCTCACACTTCATCGCATTAACAATCCAGACCAATTTCAATTGTTGTCATATAACTTTACACTGTCATTGTTAATTAATCGTTACTAAGACGTGACTCCTATGAATACAATCGCCTCCATTACGCTCCCGCATCATGTACACGCTCCACGCTACGATCGACAGCAGTTGCAATCACGTATCGTTCATTTTGGCTTTGGAGCCTTTCACCGCGCACATCAGGCGTTACTGACCGATCGTGTGCTGAATGCCCAGGGCGGCGACTGGGGGATCTGTGAGATCAGCTTGTTCAGCGGCGATCAACTGATGAGCCAGCTCCGCGCACAGAACCATTTATATACCGTGCTGGAGAAAGGTGCGGACGGCAATCAGGCGATAATTGTCGGTGCCGTTCACGACTGCCTGAATGCAAAACTGGATTCCTTAGCGGCAATTATTGAGAAATTTTGCGAGCCACAGGTGGCAATTGTTTCCCTGACGATTACCGAAAAAGGCTATTGTATTGACCCGGCCACCGGTGCACTCGACACCAGCAATCCGCGGATTATTCACGATCTTCAAAATCCTGAAGAACCTCACTCCGCGCCGGGTATTCTCGTCGAAGCACTGAAACGACGCCGTGAACGCGGCCTTGCACCGTTTACCGTACTCTCCTGCGACAATATTCCCGACAATGGCCATGTGGTGAAAAACGCGGTGCTGGGGATGGCGGAAAAACGTTCACCAGAACTCGCCGGGTGGATAAAAGAACACGTCAGTTTTCCGGGAACCATGGTCGACCGTATTGTTCCGGCAGCAACCGACGAATCACTGGCAGAAATCAGCCAGCATCTGGGGGTGAATGATCCCTGCGCGATTAGCTGCGAACCGTTTATCCAGTGGGTGGTGGAAGATAACTTCGTCGCTGGGCGTCCTGCCTGGGAAGTCGCTGGTGTACAAATGGTGAATGATGTCCTGCCATGGGAAGAGATGAAACTGCGTATGCTTAATGGCAGCCACTCTTTTCTCGCTTATCTGGGTTACCTCTCAGGATTCGCGCACATCAGTGATTGCATGCAGGATCGCGCATTTCGCCATGCCGCCAGAACATTAATGCTGGATGAGCAAGCGCCGACACTGCGGATTAAAGATGTCGATTTAACACAATATGCGGATAAGTTAATTGCACGTTTTGCTAATCCGGCACTGAAACATAAGACCTGGCAAATCGCGATGGATGGCAGCCAGAAATTACCGCAACGCATGCTGGCAGGTATTCGCATACATCTGGGGCGCGAAACGGACTGGTCGTTGCTGGCATTAGGCGTTGCAGGCTGGATGCGTTACGTCAGCGGCGTTGATGATGCCGGAAATGCCATTGATGTTCGCGATCCGCTTAGCGATAAAATTCGTGAACTTGTTGCGGGCAGCAGCAGTGAACAACGCGTAACCGCCCTGCTTTCCCTGCGTGAAATTTTCGGTGATGATCTGCCAGATAACCCGCATTTTGTGCAGGCCATCGAACAAGCCTGGCAACAAATCGCACAATTCGGCGCGCATCAGGCGCTATTAAACACCCTCAAAATTTAACGATTTCTGCGGTTAAAGCGGATGAAGCTCGCCTTCGTCCGCTCTCCCCTTCTCTTTTCTGCCTTTTTTAGCCAGGATTAACGCTCAGTTAACTTACCAGAGTATTGCGGAGCCGTTGTGACCAGAACCAACCTCATCACCGGTTTTCTCGGCAGCGGGAAAACTACGTCGATTCTTCATCTGTTAGCCCATAAAGATCCCAACGAAAAATGGGCGGTACTGGTTAATGAATTTGGGGAAGTCGGAATTGATGGTGCTTTGCTCGCCGATAGCGGCGCACTGCTGAAAGAGATCCCCGGCGGTTGCATGTGCTGCGTTAATGGTTTACCCATGCAGGTAGGGTTGAATACCTTACTGCGTCAGGGAAAACCAGACCGCTTGTTGATAGAGCCGACCGGGCTGGGCCATCCGAAACAGCTCCTCGATCTCTTAACCGCACCCGTCTATGAACCGTGGATAGATCTGCGCGCCACGTTGTGCATTCTCGATCCACGCCTGTTGCTGGACGAAAAAAGCGCCAGCAATGAAAACTTCCGTGACCAACTGGCTGCCGCAGACATTATTGTCGCCAATAAATCCGACCGTGCGACGCCCGAAAGTGAGCAAGCGCTAGAGCGCTGGTGGCAGCAAAATGGTGGCGATCGGCAATTAATTCACAGCGAGCATGGAAAAATTGACGGTCATCTTCTGGATTTGCCGCGTCGCAATTTAGCCGAGTTGCCCGCCAGCGCCGCGCATTCTCATCAGCATAGCGTGAAAAAAGGGTTAGCAGCGTTAAGCCTGCCAGAGCATCAACGCTGGCGTCGCAGTCTGAACAGCGGACAAGGGCATCAGGCCTGTGGCTGGATATTCGACGCTGATACGGTATTCGACACCATTGGTATTCTGGAATGGGCGCGACTTGCACCGGTGGAACGCGTCAAAGGCGTGCTGCGTATTCCCGAAGGGCTGGTGCGAATCAACCGTCAGGGCGATGACCTGCACATTGAAACGCAAAACGTTGCGCCACCGGACAGTCGTATTGAGCTGATTTCCAGCAGCGAAGCTGACTGGAATGCCTTGCAGAGCGCGCTGTTGAAGCTTCGTTTAGCGACTACCGCGTAAGGTTGCCTGCGTTTTTCAGTAAGATAATTAGAGAAAATATGATTAAAAATTTGCCGCAAATAGTGTTGTTGAATATTGTCGGCCTCGCGCTGTTTCTTTCCTGGTATATTCCCATTAATCATGGATTCTGGTTGCCGATTGATGCGGATATTTTTTATTTCTTTAATCAGAAACTGGTCGAAAGTAAGGCCTTTTTGTGGCTGGTTGCATTGACCAACAATCGCGCTTTCGACGGTTGTTCACTGCTGGCGATGGGAATGTTGATGCTGAGTTTCTGGCTGAAAGAAAACGCCCCAGGCAGACGACGTATCGTGATTATTGGTCTGGTCATGCTATTAACTGCAGTGGTATTAAACCAGCTGGGTCAGGCATTAATTCCTGTAAAACGGGCCAGCCCAACGTTGACTTTTACCAATATTAACCGCGTCAGCGAACTGCTCTCTGTTCCCACGAAAGATGCCTCACGAGATAGCTTTCCCGGCGATCACGGTATGATGCTGCTTATTTTTTCGGCATTCATGTGGCGTTATTTCGGCAAAGTTGCAGGCCTTATCGCCCTTATTATTTTTGTGGTTTTTGCGTTTCCCAGAGTAATGATTGGCGCACACTGGTTTACTGACATCATCGTCGGTTCCATGACCGTGATATTGATCGGTTTGCCCTGGGTGTTGCTGACGCCATTAAGTGATCGATTAATCACCTTTTTTGACAAATCACTTCCTGGAAAAAACAAACATTTCCAAAACAAATAACTCACAGTAATTAACATCATCAGGTTTATTTTTATAGTGAGGATAATCCTGATGATGCGCCTCCTGCTTTCATCCATCGAGCGCAAAAATCATTCTCTAAGTAAATGAATGGATTGCATGCGTTTCACTCAATCGTACTTTAATTGACCAATCCCGCTGATTAACTTTCTGTATCACTTTTTCTTATAAAAAATCA
>OBVJ01000348.1_pt1 | contig 24076 bp, 20 predicted proteins | sample 1495071 | NCBI WGS metagenome assembly OBVJ01 (sample SAMEA2579985, study PRJEB22360) | human gut metagenome | reverse complement strand
CTTTTATTTTGTTAAAAATAAAAGTGGAGGTAACTTATATATGGAAACAAAAACCAAAACAAATTTATTAAGAGCTTTTGCTGGTGAATGTCAAGCTCGAATGCGTTATGAAATGGCTGCTAAAGTCGCAGGTAAGAATGGAATGGCTATTTTACAAGATATGCTTTATTTTACTGCAAATCAAGAGAAAGAGCATGCGATAGTTTTTTACAATTATCTTAAAGATGTTTTTAAAGATGCTAATGTTTCAATGGAGGCTAATTATCCTGTTGATCTAGATCAGGATTTAAGTTCGTTATTAGAACAAGCAGCACAACACGAATACGATGAAGCAACATCTATCTACAAGCAATTTGGTGATGAAGCTAAAGAAGAAGGTTATGTTGAAATTGCAACAACTTTTTACATGATTTGTGAGATTGAACACTATCACCATGAACGTTTTAAAAAATATCATAATTTATTAACCAGTGGTAAATTATTTAATGACCAGTCTACTGTAAAATGGATGTGTATGAACTGTGGTTTTATTTATGAAGGTACTGATGCACTAACGATCTGCCCAGTTTGTAAACACCCACAAGGTTATAGTCTACGTCTTGATGAATCTCAATTTCATTTATAAACTAGTAAAAGCAATCCTCTTGAAAGGATTGCTTTTTAAGTTAATTTTTTAACTTGTCTAAACTATTTAATATTAATTATAAAAAGTCTATAATTAAAATATAGTCCAAAAAAGGAGTTTAATTCAAATGAGAATACTAAGTTTTAAAGGCGGAATCCATCCCCATGATAATAAAAGTCTTTCCGCCAATCATCCAATCAAACTATTAAATCCTGGAGATGAACTGATTTATCCATTATCACAGCATATTGGTGCTCCAGCTAAAGCTATCGTTGCTAAAGGTGATCATGTTTTAGTTGGCCAAATTATTGCTAATGGAAACGGTATGATTTCTGCCAATGTTGCTAGTTCTGTCTCTGGAACCGTTAAAACAATTGATTTACGACTTGCCCCTACTGGTTTTTTTGTTGATTGTATCGTTATTACTAACGATCACCAATATCAAAGTATTCCAGAATACAACACAACAAATGATTATCATAATTATAGCAGTATGCAAATTCGTGAACTTATCGCTCACGCAGGAATTGTTGGTTTAGGTGGCGCCGGCTTCCCCAGCGCAATAAAAAATACCCCTAAAGATGATGACTCAATTAAATATGTAATTATCAACGGTGCAGAATGTGAGCCCTATTTAACTTCTGACTATCGTTTAATGCTAGAAGAAACAGATAAATTAATCGCTGGCATCAAAATTCAATTACAGTTATTTAAAAATGCCAAAGCAATTATTGCTATTGAAGATAATAAGCCAGAAGCATTAGCTCATTTAAAAAAAGTCGTTGTAGATGAAGATAAAATTGAAATAGCAGCCTTACCAACAAAATACCCTCAAGGAAGTGAACGCGTATTGATTAAAGTATTAACTAATCAAACAATTGTAAATGGGATGTTGCCAGCTGATGTTGGCTGTATTGTCAGCAATGTTGCATCTATTATTGCTATCTATGAGGCCGTTGCCTTAAATATTCCACTAATTGAAAAGATTGTAACGGTAACTGGTGATGCAATCTTTCAACCACAAAATTTTAAGGTTCGCCTAGGAACTAAATATCAGACCCTTGTTGACGCTTGTGGAGGTTTTAAAGTACATCCTCAAAAAATCATTTCTGGTGGTCCCATGATGGGTACTGCTTTATTTAATTTAGATGTACCAGTTTCTAAAACTTCTTCTGCTTTAGTTTGCCTAAGTGAAGATGAAGTATCTAAAACCGCTCCAACTGCGTGCATTCACTGCGGCCGATGCGTCGATGTTTGCCCTATCGGTCTTATTCCACAATTACTATACCGTTATGCCAGAACAGGCGATAAAGAAAACTTTTTAAAGGTTCACGGCAACGATTGTATGGAGTGCGGCTGCTGTACCTTCACATGTCCTGCAAAGCGAAACATGACACAATCATTTAAAAAAATAAAAAAAGCAATTAATGACGATCGCAAGAAAGGAGCAAAATAATGGATAATTTATTTAATGTGTCTACTGCTCCCCATATTCGTAGTTCAATTACAACTAAAAATATTATGTATGACGTAATCATTTCTTTATTACCAGCAACTTTTTTTGGAATTTATCAATTTGGATTTAATGCGTTTCTTGTTATTACAACTGCTATTATTACAGCTGTTCTAAGTGAATATTTGTATCAACGATTGATGAAGCTGCCAATCACGATTAAAGACGGCTCCGCAGCCATCACAGGCTTATTATTAGCGTTATGCCTATCAAGCTCATTGCCATTGTGTATGGTTGCTTTGGGAAGTATATTCGCAGTTATAATTGTTAAGCAACTTTTTGGTGGACTTGGTCAGAACTTTATGAATCCTGCTTTAGCAGCTCGATGTTTTTTATTAATTTCATTTGCCGGAAAAATGAACAGCTTTGTTAGCATCGACGCAAGTACTAGTGCTACTCCGCTGGCAATGATACAAAATGGACAAAATGTCAATCTTCTCAAAATGTTTATAGGAAATACTAGTGGTACGATTGGTGAAACATCAGTAATTGCTCTGCTTTTAGGCGCTATCTACCTAATTTATCGAAAAGTAATTAGTCCTAAAATACCGTTGTGTATCCTATTTTCATTTTCTTTAATCATTTTGATCAATAATAACTTTAACAGTCTATTTTTATTACAACAAATTTGTGGTGGCGGTTTAATGATTGGGGCATTTTTCATGGCTACTGACTATGTGACAAGTCCGATTACTCCAACCGGTAAAATTATTTATGGACTGGTTATTGGAATATTAGCTGCTGTTTTTAGGCTCTATGGTAATACTCCTGAGGGAATGTCATTTGCTATTATCATTACTAATTTACTTGTCCCTTTGATTGAAAAAGTAACAGTGCCTAAAATAAAAGGTAGTGGAGGTAAAGCATAATGAAAAAAAATCTTCTAAAAGATATTCTCGTTTTTGTTGTAATTACAGTTGCTGCTAGTTTATCTCTAGCTATGGTTAATTCTATTACCAAAGACCCAATTGCTAGACAAAATGAAAAAATCATACAAGATTCTTATCGAAGTGTTTTTAAAGAAGGTCAAAATTTTGATAATAATAAACAAATAAATCAACTTGTTAAAAATTTTCCTAATGTTATAAAAGACAAAAAATATAACTTTGGTGAAAATGGCATTGTGATAGACGACGTTTTAGTCGTTACAAATGATAAAAAAGAATTAATAGGACATGTTGTCAAAGTCACTACTGAAGATGGTTATGGCGGTGATATCACATTAGTTGTTGGAATTGATACTAATGATGAAATTACGGGAATTGAAGTCCTCTCAATTGATGAGACGGTTGGATTAGGAATGAATGCTAAAAATGATAATTTTAAAAATCAATATTATCATAAATCAGTAACTGATTTTAAAATCACCAAAACTGGTAAGCAAAATGAAGATGAAATTGATGCTCTAAGCGGAGCTACAATTACTTCATCAGCTTTTAACAATGCTATTAACGGAGCCTTAGCAATCAACCAGGAAATCAAGGAGGCTAATCATGAATAAATATGTTGAACGTCTTTATAATGGAATCATAAAAGAAAATCCAACTTTGATTTTAATGTTAGGAATGTGTCCTACTCTTGCAGTAACAACTTCTTCTGTCAATGGATTAGGAATGGGCTTAACAACGATGATTGTCCTTGCCGCATCAAATTTTATGATTTCGTTCTTACGAAAAATAATCCCTGAAAGAATGCGAATTCCTTCTTATATCGTAATTGTCGCTTCAATGGTAACAATTGTCCAATTACTATTACAAGCATATTTGCCTTCATTATATGATACATTAGGGATCTATATTCCTCTAATTGTGGTTAATTGTATCATTTTAGGACGAGCTGAAGCTTACGCTTCAAAACATAGTTGCGTTTTATCGTTATTTGATGGTGTTGGTATGGGGCTAGGTTTTACGCTTGCACTGACTTGTATTGGTTTAATTAGAGAAATGTTGGGCAGTGGTACTTTTTTTGGAATTGAGTTTGCGCCACTTTTTAAAGATTTAGTTGGCACTAATATTTATAGCTTTTTTGCTCATCTTGAACCTGTAACTATCTTTGTAATGGCACCTGGCGCTTTCTTTGTTTTAGCTGGTCTAACGGCTATTCAAAACCGTTTAAAACTGCCAAGTGCAACTAATAAAAACAAAGATGGTAATTGTAATCATGATTGTCTTCATTGTCGTAGCAGTGATGAAAAGGCACTTTGTGATTTAAAGGAGGAAAAATAAATGACGGGAATGATTTTATTATTAATTAGTGTCGCTTTAGTAAATAATGTTGTCTTAAGTCAATTCTTAGGTCTATGTCCTTTTTTAGGAGTATCAAAAAAAATTGAAACAGCAGCAGGAATGGGTGGTGCTGTCATCTTTGTAATGTCTATTGCTTCAATTGCAACAAGTTTAGTTTACAAAATACTAGTACTCTTCCATTTAGAATATTTAAACACTGTTACCTTCATCTTAGTTATTGCTGCTTTGGTGCAGCTAGTTGAAATGTTCTTAAAAAAATATAGCTCTGGCTTATATAGTTCTTTGGGAGTATATCTTCCTCTTATCACAACTAACTGTGCCGTTTTAGGAGTTGCTATCACAAATGTTCAAAATAATTATGATATTTTGACAAGTCTTGTTTGTAGTTTTGGAACAGCTGTTGGATTTACGATTGCCATCGTTATTATGGCTGGGATACGTGAAAAAATCGCTGATAATGATATTCCTGTTTCATTCCAAGGTTCCCCCATTGTACTAATCACAGCAGGACTGATGGCAATTGCATTCATTGGCTTTTCAGGTCTAATATAAGGAGGAGAATATAAGATGAATGAAATTATAATTGCGGCCATTATTGTAGGTGCAATCGGTTTACTTATTGGTATTCTTCTGACAATTGCTAGTGAAAAATTTGCCATTACTGTTAATGAAAAAGAAATTCAAATTCGTGAAGAACTTCCTGGAAATAATTGTGGGGGGTGTGGCTATCCCGGATGTGACGGGCTAGCCACAGCAATTGTTGCTGGTGAAGCAAAGATCAATCAATGTCCTGTTGGAGGAAAAAGTGTAGCTGACGCCATTGCAATGATCATGGGAGTAGAAAGTGAAGAAACAATGCGAATGACAGCATTTGTTCGTTGCGGTGGTACTTGCGAAAATGCAACGATTCAGTACTTATATCACGGTATCAAAGACTGTAATAACGCAGCCATCGTCCCTGGTGGTGGAGATAAACAATGTAGTCACGGCTGCATGGGATACGGCAGTTGTATCAGAGAATGTGAATATAATGCCATTTCAATTATTGATGGGGTTGCCGTTATCAATCCAGACTTGTGCCAAGCATGTGGTAAATGTCTTAGAGTCTGTCCAAATAATGTAATTACTTTGATTCCATATCAAAAACAGGCAGTAGTAAAATGTAATTCAAATGAACCAGCTCTCCGAGCTCGTAAAAATTGCGCTGTTAGTTGTATTGGCTGTGGTATATGTGCTCGTAATTGTCCTAATAATGCAATTATTATTGAAAACTCTTTAGCACGGATTGATTATACTAAATGTACAAATTGTGGACTTTGCAAAGAAAAATGTCCTCGAAAATGCATTATAACTGCTTAAAATTATATTAATCAAATGAAAAAGGTGACTTTGTGTAGTGAACTTCATTGTATCAAAAAATCACCTTTTTTACTTATCACTTTTCACTTATCATAAAATTACTAATTAATCTACTCTATACTTCATTCTTTTATTATACTTATTTTCCTCTATTAATAAATATGTTCAGTACAGTAATTCTAATTATCATCTCATAAACTACTTTAATTTTTCTCTTGACTTGAAGTAAACTTCAAGATGTATGATATTATCACCTATAAAAAGTATTTTTTATAGTATCTAGTTATATGGGAGGTAAATATGTTTTTAGAAAAAATAGACGATACAAACGATCTTAAAAAATTGAATAGAAAAGAATTAAAAGAACTTGCTAACGAAGTTAGAGCAGCATTGATTAATAAGATTAGTAAAGCCGGCGGACATAGTGGTCCCAATTTAGGGATGGTAGAAATGACAGTAGCTTTACATTATGTTTTTGATTCACCAAATGATAAATTCGTTTTTGATGTTTCCCATCAGTCTTATCCACACAAAATATTGACTGGCAGAAAAGAGGCATTTCTAGATGAAGAACATTTCCATGACGTAACAGGATATACCAACCCACTTGAAAGTGAACATGACATGTTTACAATTGGTCACACTTCTACATCTGTATCACTTGCTCTTGGGTTAGCAATTGGAAGAGATTTGAATAAAAAAGCCGAAAATATTATCGCTATTATTGGCGATGGTTCTTTATCAGGTGGAGAAGCACTAGAAGCTATCGATTATGCAGGCGAATATAATAAAAACTTGATCATTATCGTTAATGACAATGATCAAAGTATTGCCGAAAATCATGGCGGTATTTATCAAACGCTTAAAGAATTACGAGACACTAACGGAACAAGTAATAACAATATATTTACATCATTTGGTCTTGATTATAAATACTTAGATGATGGGCATGATATCGAAAAATTAATTGAATTATTTGAAAGTGTTAAAAATATCGATCACCCTATCGTATTGCATATCCATACAATCAAGGGAAAAGGATTACCATATGCAGAGGTAAACAAGGAAGCTTGGCATGCTGGTGGTCCATTTAATGTTGCTGATGGAACATATAAATTTGTTGATGAAGATGATCAAACCCTATTCAATAGCTTGACTAACTTATTAAATGCAAATAAAAAGGCTATTGTTGTAAATGCCGGTACACCGATGGGGCTAGGATTCATCGAACCTGTAAGAAAAGAATATGTCGAACGTGGACAATTTATTGATGTTGGCATTGCTGAAGAAAATGCTATGGCAATGATTAGCGGGATTGCTAAAAATGGCGGAATACCTGTCTTTGGAACTTTTGCTCCTTTTTTACAACGTACATATGATCAGCTATCTCACGATTTATGTCTGAACAATAATCCAGCAACAATTCTTGTTCTATCCGCTGGAGTCTATGGGATGAATTCAGATACTCATATAGCTTTATGTGATATTGCAATGTTTGCACATATTCCAAATTTAATCTATTTAGCGCCGACAACTAAAGAAGAGTATTTACAAATGTTTAAATATGCAACTACCCAAAAAGATCATCCAATTGCAATCAGAGTCCCAGTACAAATGATTGAAAGTGGTCAAGAAGACACAACTGATTACTCTATCCATAATAAATCTCAAATTGTTCAACAAGGTAATGATATTGCTATTATCGGAGTAAGTAATCTGCTTCCATTAGCCTTAAAAACAGCTCAAAAATACAAAGAGGATACCGGTAAAAATATCACTGTAATAAATCCAAAATTTCTAACAGGTTTAGATGAAGAATTACTAAATGACTTGACTAATAATCATCGTCTTATTATTACTTTAGAAGATGGTGAATTAGAAGGTGGATATGGGCACAGAATAAGCAGTTTCTACGGTATGACAGAGATGAAAGTCAAGAATTATGGTATCTCCAAGGCCTTTCATACTGATTTTAATGCTGATGAATTATTAGCTCAACATGGTATATCCGTTGATCAATTAGTGACTTATATGAAAAATAGCTAAAAACTATATATTATTGTTTTATATATAATTCTCATTAGTATACAATAAAATTAATAATGTATTTAAAAAAGGCTGTAACGTCTAAAGTGAACTGCAACCTGTCAAGTAGACAATTGAAAAAATATAAAATTTTTCCTGCCGGTAGATTATCTACTGGCAGTTTTTATGCGATTTGCAAATAAATTTTATGTTTTTCGATTCTGATATAATAATGGAATTCTGTTACATCTGTGAGCCGTTTCTCATTTAGTGCATCGGTAGTAAACTCTCGATTAAGTAAATTTTTAGCTATATATTGAGGATTTACAGCCTGTCCTGTACATCCATTAGTAGAGTATTTAATAGTTGATTTGATATTAAGTAGTACGTAGTACTCGTTTATCATTAACATCAATGTCATGATAACATTCTAGATCATCTCTAATTCTTCATTATCCTCTATCTGGTGACTCTGTATGGAGCTTTTCAATCTCATCAGTAATCCGTCTGTTTTTTTTGTTCGTTTTCAGAGCTTTCTCTGTACAATCTCCAAATGCAGTTTTTCTTCCTTTTGTCATAATAGTGTGTTCTCCTATTTCAGATGATTTTAACTCTTCATGATTATTATACTTCTTTATCCAGAGTTGTAACTTCAATCTTGGACAAATTCCGTATTTTTTACAAATATCATCCAAAGAACCACGACCATCTAAATAATCTAAAACAGCTTGCTGACACCAAACATAGATACAATTCGATTTTGGCTTTCTTTTCCATCTAGATACAAATTTACAGCATATACCTTATCCTCAATGGATATTTTTCTTTTAGACATAAAATATGCTTCCTCCTAAATGACAAGTTTTTATTATTTCACTTGTCTCCCCAGAAAGAAGCATATCAATTTTAATGCGTTACAGTCTCTTTTATTTATAACTATTTAACAACAATATTGACAATTTTGTTTTTTACAACAATCACTTTTACAATATTTTTACCCTCAGTATGAGCTTTAACATTTTCTTGTTCAAACGCAATTTCCTTCACAGCTTCATCATCAGTATCTTTAGTAACTTGAATCTTGGCTCTAAGTTTCCCGTTAACTTGAACACCCATTTCAACTGTCTCGCTCACTAACATATTTTCATCATATGTTGGCCAAGTTTCATATGCAATCGAACTATCATGTCCCAACATTTGCCACATTTCTTCACAAATATGAGGAGCAATGCAAGAAAGCATTTTGATAAAATTAAATGCATACTCTTTATATACTGTCTCTGCTTTATAGCATTCATTAATGAAAATCATCATTTGTGAAATAGCAGTATTAAATCCTAATGTTTCAAAATCATCTGTAACCTTTTTAACTGTTTGATGATATACACGGTCAAGACTATGATCATTTTCATCACTTAATTTATCTTGTTCGATAAATAAACGATATACCCGATCTAACCATTTACGTGAACCGTCTAATCCATTTGTTGACCAAGGAAGAGCAGCTTCCAATGGTCCCATAAACATCTCATATAATCTTAATGAATCTGCACCATGAGAAGCAACAATATCATCAGGATTAACAACATTACCACGTGATTTAGACATTTTTTCATTATTATCTCCAAGAATCATTCCTTGATGGAATAATCTTTGCCATGGCTCTTTACATTTCACTACTCCAGCATCATACAATACTTTATGCCAAAAACGAGAATATAGTAAGTGTAATACAGCATGCTCAGCACCACCTACATACAAATCAACAGGCAACCACTTTTCTAACAATTTAGGATCACAAATAACTTCACTATTATGTGGATCAATATAGCGAATATAGTACCAGCAAGATCCTGCCCATTGAGGCATTGTATTAGTTTCACGACGACCTTTTTGACCATCAATCTCTACTTCCAACCAATCTTCACAGTTAGCTAATGGTGATTCACCACTATCATGGGGTTGAAAATTCTTAGTAGCTGGCAATTCTAATGGTAATTCTTCAACCGGAACGGTTCTCATTGTTCCATCTTCCATATGTACGATTGGAATTGGCTCACCCCAATAACGTTGACGAGAAAATAACCAGTCTCTTAACTTATAAGAAATTTTCTTTTCTCCACACTTATGCTCTTCTAACCAGGCAATCATCTTATCAATCGCTTCTTGTTTTCCTAGTCCATCTAACCATTGAGAATTAATATGTAATCCATCTTCAGTATAAGCGGCTTCTTCAATATTTCCGCCTTCTAAAACAGGTATGATCTCAATTCCAAACTTTTTAGCAAATTCCCAATCGCGATCATCATGTGCTGGTACTGCCATAATTGCACCAGTTCCATAACTTGCTAGTACATAATCAGAAATCCAGATAGGAATTTTCTTACCATTAACAGGATTAATTGCATACGCTCCTGTAAAAACACCTGTTTTATCTTTGTTTAGTTCAGTTCTTTCTAAATCTGATTTACTTGCACAACTTTCTTTATAAGCTTCAATAGCTTCTTTTTGTTCCAATGTAGTAATTTCAGCTACATATGGATGCTCAGGTGCCATAACACAATAAGTTGCACCAAATAAAGTGTCGCAACGAGTTGTAAAGACTGTAAATATTTTATCTGTTCCATCAATCCTAAAATCAACATTAGCTCCAACTGATTTTCCAATCCAATTTCGCTGCATTTGTTTTGTTGCTTCAGGCCAATCAAGATCATCTAAATCTTCAAGCAATCTTTCAGCATATTCAGTAATTTTTAAAACCCATTGCCGCATCGGCTTACGGATAACCGGATATCCCCCACGTTCACTTTTTCCATCAATAACTTCTTCATTTGCTAAAACAGCTTTAAGTTCTGGACACCAGTTTACAGGAATTTCATCTACATAAGCAAGACCGGCATCATAAAGTTTTGTAAAAATCCATTGTGTCCATTTATAATATTCAGGATCACTAGTTGCGATTTCTCTATCCCAATCATATGAGAAACCTAAAGATTTAATTTGTCCCTTAAATACCTCAATATTCTTTTTAGTAAATTCAGCTGGATGATGTCCTGTTTGAATAGCAAACTGCTCTGCAGGAAGTCCAAATGAATCAAATCCCATTGGATGTAAAACATTGTATCCTTGCATTCTTTTCATTCTTGAAACAATATCTGTTGCAGTATACCCTTCTGGATGCCCTACATGTAAACCATTCCCTGACGGATATGGAAACATATCCACACAATAATATTTTGGTTTACTATCATCGTAGCAGTCTGTTTTAAATGTTTTATGCTCATCCCAATATTTTTGCCATTTCGGCTCGATTTGTTTGTGATCAAACGGCATTTTATAATTCCTCCTTAAAATAAAAAAATCATCCTATCTAAGGACGACTTTTAATCGCGTTACCACCTTAGTTCCAAGTCTAAAAGACCTAGCCCTCAAAACTTTAACGCAGTTAACGACAACGACTACTTAATTCCCCGCTGCATCTCCTAGGTGAGTTCATAACCCGTTTTATCAGTTTCCACCAGCCACTGATTCTCTATAAAAAACGTCAATTACTACTAGTCCTATTCATCGACTTTCAAATACTAGAATATTATAACATAAAAAGGCTGATATGCAACAAATTTTATTACTAATAATTTGGTTGTTTTAATGCTTTAATAGGATCTAACCGGCCTGCCAAAAAGGCGGGAATATAGCTACTGCACAATCCAAAACATAATGCTCCTAAATAGATAGCAATTACTAACTGATAATCAATTTGAATAAACACTCCTGATAAATCAAGCTGCAGCTCATTTTCAACAAGCTGATTAATTAAATTAACTAATTGATAAAAAAATACATAAGAGCAGATAAACGCTCCACTAATTAAAGTAAAACTTTCTAATAAAACTAAATTCATGATCTGTAATTTACTCGCACCCATACATTTAAAAATACCGATATCTTTTGTTTTTTCTATAACAGACAAATATAACACTTCCCCAATTAAGAAACATACTGCTACTATAGCCAATAAAGAAAATAGTAAAAGAACTCTTTGAATTTGTAACATAAATGTATCTATTCTTTCATTAATATTTTCTCCTGCAACTTTAAATTCAAATTGACTATACTGATCTTCTAAATCCATTAAAAGATCATCAAGATCCGCTTTGCTATTTAAATTGATCATAGCTAATTGAAACAATAATTGTTTCTTATCAATCGCAAAAGCTTGGCTAATATGATCGAGATTAGCTAATTCATTAATATAGATTGTGTCAAAAGCAGTTACATCTTTCCCTATTCCAACAACAGTGAGTGAGACTCCTTTAATTTGATCGTCCTTTAAATAATATCCATATAATTGTTGATTCAATAATTTTTGATAATCAGGATTAAGATGTGTTGCCGTTGTTTTTGATAAAACTATTTCATTACTATTTTTTGTTTCACGTCCTATTTCCAAATTCCTACTTTTTATTGGTTTAGTCATATCACTGATATAAATTGTTTTTTCAACTTCATAATCACTTTGCAGTGATACTCCCATAAATTCATAATCGGCTGGTTCCCCATAGATAAATTCATTCATATCTAAATTTGATAATGAAAGTAACTCATGATAACTAAGTAATTTTTTATGTACATTCTGAATCGAAATTAGTTGATTTGGAAATATAGAATCAAGCTGTCTTTTTATTTGGGTTTGTAATGATCCACTCAGTGTAAAGGTAATCATAATACAAATCAAAGCTACTGTAATACCAGATGATATTTTTAAATTTCTACCCAAATTAGCACGATATTGTAACAATGCCAGTTGATATAATTTTAATGGTGAATGCTGTTTGACTAAACGCGAATAAAAATGATTATTTTTATCCCGGCGATACTTCCCAATCAATTGTCCATTTTGCATAGAAAAGCATTGATCAGCATATTGATAAGCTAATTGCTCATTGTGCGTTATAACAATGACAAGTCGTTCCTTAGCTTCTGCATGTAATAATTCAAAAACCATCTTTGCATTTTTATCATCTAGAGAACCTGTTGGCTCATCACACAATAAAATATCAACATTTTTAATCATCGCCCGAAGTAATGCAACCCGTTGTTTTTGTCCACCAGATAAGATTTTGACCCTTTTTTTATTCAGTTTTCGGAGTTCTAATTTTTCTTCTTGATCTTCAACTGCTCTTTTATATGAAATTTTAGTAAAAAATTTTGCTAACAAATAATTTTCTTTGACATTTAGCCAATTAATTAAATTGAAATCCTGAAAAATAAAACCAATATGCCTACGACAATACTTTTTAATTTTTCGAATATCTTGATGATCAAATAATATTTCTCCTTCATAATCTTGATCTATTCCACCAATTAGATTTAATAATGTTGTTTTTCCGCATCCAGAATTTCCTACTATTATGATCAATCCCGTACTTGGTAATATTATGTTTAAATTTTTAATAATAGTTTCATCATATCTTTTAGTTAAATTTTTAATTTCCAGCATTTTAGTTCTCCTTTAACAATATGCTAATATCCATTCTGTTTATTTTAAGACTAGCTTGTAACCCTGCTAAATAACATGCAATTATATAAATAACAATCAACACTACATATAAATCATATTTTGTAAAAATATATTTCGGTAAGACAAACAACCTTGGAATGTTAAATAAATAATCACTTAAATCAAATAGCTCAATTAATCTTAATACGCCCATTGCTAAGATTGCTCCCGCACTTCCAATCAGCCCTCCTATCAAAATTGCTTCACGACAAAATAAATTAATTGCTTTACCTTTACCAAGACCATTAGCCAATAAAAGACTAGTATCTCTTTTTCGTTCAATAAAAATTGTTTTAAGAATAACTGAAATTAAAATTAATGAAATAGCAAAACTAATTACAATAAATAAGAAAATCACAAATCTAGTGATATCAAAAATTGATCGATAGTTGTCAATATAATCACCGTGTAGATTAATCAGCAAATAATCTTTTTGATATTCTTTTATCACAGCATCTACTTGATCACTATGAAATATTAAAACTGTTTTATCCAGGCAATCATCATTTAACTCTTCTTCTAAATACTGTTGTTCTAAATAAAGATTAGTCCCTATATTAATATGATCATTAATGATTCCACTAATAGTAAATTCATATTCATCATCATTAATTTCAAAATTAATTCTCTCACCTATTTTTAATTTATACTTCTTTGCCGTTGTCTGATTAATTAATATTTGATTCTCTTTTGAAGGATATTTCCCAGAAATATAATCTAACTTTTTAGTTTTAAATATCTGATATACCTCAACGTCTAACTCTTCATCATAACTGCTTAAAATTCCATTACTAAATACTAATTTGTAAGCAACATTTGCTATTTTATTATTCTTCTCAAATTTTTTAATTTCTTTGCGTTCAAAGATATTATTAATATAATCATTTTTTGAAACTTCAATAACTCTTTTTAATGGGTCTTCTTCAAATTTTTTTTCTAAATATTGCCATCCACCATTAAAAGCACTTAATAATAAAACAAAAGCTAGAATAATAAATATTTGTGATACAAACATCATTATTATCTTTTTAAATTGATATTTGAGTTGCCTTTTACAATAAAAAAGCAGTCGACCTGGCTGCTTTTTTATGATTATTGGTGAATATTTATGATATCGTTCATTACTAAAATTATAATAATTCTTTTTTTTATCAAGATCTACAATCATTTTTGTATATTGTTTAATTAATCGAGAATTATGCGAAATAACAATCACTAAATGCTCCTTGGCATACCTTTTTAAAAGTCTCATCACTTCAATACTTAATTTATCATTTAATGCTCCAGTTGGTTCATCTGCTAAAAGAATTGGTGTATTACACAAGAAAGCTCGAACCAATCCAATTCGCTGCTTTTGACCACCCGATAGTTCATCGGGATATCTTTCCAACAATTCAACTACTTTTAAAGTTCGACAATACTCCTCCAATTGACCAGACACTTGCTTTAAATCAATACCTTTTATTTTTGTAATTAAGATTAAATTCTCTTTTATTGTTAAAGCATTGACTAAATTATAAAATTGGTAAACATAACTAATATAATCACGTTGATACATTCTAATTTGTTGATAGTTGAGCCTATGCCCATCAATTAATACCTGACCATTGCATGGACGCTCAATTCCCGCAATAATGTTTAACAAAGTTGATTTCCCTGTACCACTTTGACCAATGATTCCTATCATCCCTCTACTTGGAAATTTAATTGTTAGATCATCAATAACGCGTTGTCTCTTTTTTCCATACTTATAAAATTTAGTAATATTAATAAGTTGTAATGCCATAACGTCCTCCTTATGTTATAATAGCAATGGTGATAAAATGAACTTATTTAAATATAGTGATGATAATAAACGCTATCATACTTTTAATTATTATCTGAAAAATAAATATCAAAGTAAAGTTGCCAAAGTTAGTTTGAATGCGGGCTTTACTTGTCCAAATCGCGACGGTACTAAAGGCACGGGCGGCTGTATTTTTTGTAGCAGCACTGGTTCAGGTGATTTTGCCGGAAATATCCAGGATTCATTAGAAATACAATTTAGTAATGTTAGTTTGCTTCTTCAAAATAAATGGCCAAATTGTAAATATATTGCTTATTTTCAAGCCAATACTAATACATACGGCCCATTAAAAAAAATCAAAGCTTGTATCGAGCCATTTATCAATAAAAAAAATGTGGTTGCAATCAGCATCGCAACTCGGCCAGACTGCTTGGAAACCGATGTTTTAAATTATTTAGCAGAAGTTAATAATCGCTGCGATTTATGGGTCGAATTAGGTTTACAGACCATTCACGATCAAACAGGTGAACTAATCAATCGTGGCCATAATTATCAAGACTTCCTAGACGGCTTGAATAAATTACGAAAATTAAAAATTAATGTCTGTGTACATATTATCAATGGTCTACCTGGTGAAACATATGAAATGATGCTTGAAACAGCAAAGGCGGTTGGGCAGTTGGACATTCAAGCCTTAAAGATCCATATGCTTTATGTCATTGAAAAAACAAAATTACATCAGTTATATTTACAACAGCCTTTTAAAATCCTGAGTCGTGACGAATATATTGATTTAGTTGTCAAACAATTAAGTTACATCCCAGAAAATATTGTTATTGAAAGATTAACCGGAGATGGAAATATTTCAGATTTAGTCGCTCCCTTATGGTCAATTCGTAAAGTAACTATCTTAAATGATATTGATAAATTAATGGTTGCTAAAGATTATTATCAAGGTTGTAAAATAAAAAAGCCCATTTAGGGCTTTTTCTATTATTCAATTATTAATTACTAGTTTCAATTAAACCATAATCACCATCATTACGACGATATACGATACTAATTGAATCACTTTCAACATCACGATAAACGAAGAATGAATGACCAATCAATTCCATTTGCATGATTGCTTCTTCCATATCCATTGGTTTAGGGGTAATTGACTTAACCTTTACCAAGACATCTTCTTCAGATTCAACATCTTCAATTGAAGATAGGTTGAACGCAAGTTTATTATCTTTTGATTTACGACTTAGTCTAGTTTTGTACTTTCTGATTTGTCCTTCTAATTTGTCAACAACTAGATCCATAGCATTATATAGATCATCATCTACGACCTCTGCTCTTAAAAGTACATATTCAGTAGGAATCGTAACTTCAAGTTTTTGTCCATAAGGATAAACTCGACATAAAACTTTTGCTTCAACATTGTCACTTACGATGAAATACTTATCTAATTTAGATAGTTTTTCTGAAATCTTTGCTTCGATAGCCTCTGTGATTTCAATGTTTTTTCCTCTTACTGAGATTTTCATAAGAATTCCTCCTTTGTATAAACATATTATACAATATATATTTGTAAAATAACACTCAAATTATTGATAAAATTTCCCTAAATTTAACATAAACAAAAAACACTCGAATAAATCGAGCATTTTTATCTATAAATATTTTTTTAGAATTTCTACTTTATCTAACTCTTCCCATGGAAGATTGTTATCCCCACGACCAAAGTGTCCATAAGCAGCTGTTTTTAGATACAATGGTTGACGTAAATCTAACGTTTTAATGATTCCTCCTGGAGTTAAATCAAAGTTATCTCTGATTGCTTTTAGGATTATATCATGGTCAACATGTTCAGTTCCATACGTCTCAATAAAAATTGAAGTAGGTTCTTTAACTCCAATAGCATAAGAAACCTGAATTTCTAATTTATCACAAAGATTTGCCGCAACAATATTTTTAGCAATATAACGCAACATATAGGCAGCTGAACGGTCAACTTTGGATGGATCCTTTCCACTAAAAGCCCCACCACCATGGCGAGCAGCCCCACCATATGTATCAACAATAATCTTTCGCCCAGTTAAGCCAGTATCACCATGCGGTCCTCCAATAACAAAGCGACCAGTTGGATTGATCAGCACTTTATAATCAGTGTTTAAATTATATTTTCTTACAACTGCATCCATTATTTCTTCTTTAATATAACGTTTGAATTCAGTTTCATCAAAATCAGGATCGTGCTGAATCGACATTAAAATAGTATCAATTTTAGGAGTACTTTCGGTATAATCAATCGTTACTTGAGCTTTCATATCAGGACGGGCTGACTTAAATTCTCCAGTATCCTTTTTTTCAGTTGCATAACGAACCAAATGATGAGCAATTGAAATCGGCAAAGGCATATACCCTTTTGTTTCTTTACAGGCGTAACCAAACATGATTCCTTGATCCCCCGCTCCTCCAACTTCATCATTTGTTCCTAAAGCAATATCAGGAGACTGTAAATCCATTACTACCTGAACCTTGCAAGTCCGATAATCGATTCCTTTATCGCTATCATCATATCCAATGTCCTTTAAAACATCTCGAGCTACCTGCTCATAGTTAACTTCTGCAGTAGTTGTGATTTCTCCACCAATAACTACCAGATCAGTAGTAGCAAAAACTTCACAGGCCACACGTGAATTAGGATCTTCTTTTAAGCACGCATCAAGGATAGCATCACTAATTTGATCACAAACTTTATCAGGATGCCCTTTTGAAACTGATTCAGAGGTAAATAATACTTTTTCTTTCATTTTTCTTTCTCCTTCTACAAATAAAAAAGCTTCCTAAAGAGAAAGCATACATAGTTAGGAAGCCTTCTCTCATTGTTCAAGTATAAACTTGCTCAGTTAGGCACCTTCTAATTTAATATAGGGTTGCCACTACATCATCGATCTTCATCTAGTAGTTCTTAATAAGAGTCTTTTTTATTTATTTGTTCTATTTCTTCTTTAGTTAGTGACGTTATTACCTCAATAATATCGTCATCGAGTCCAATATCTAATAAGATACTGGCAATCATTTTTTGTTGCCTTACATTCTTCATATTATCACCTTAACTTAGTTTGCATAAATTAAAAAATAATATTCCTTAAAACAACAAATACATAATAATATATCTAAGACATTATTGCAAGCAATTTATTAGATACTAATATTTTAGCATGGAATGAATCTTTTTTTGTCTCAACTTTGTTTTAAATTAATACTCAGTTCCTTCTAAAATATTTTGCACTCCTAAAACTCCTGGTACTTCTTCCATTAAGATTTGCTCAACACCATCCTTTAAAGTTTCATCTAACATTGAACAACCCGCACAGGCACCTAACATCTTCACATAAACAATGCCATCTTTAAAATCTATTAATTCGATGTCACCACCATCACGATTTAAGTACGGTCTTAATTTGTTAATTACTTTTTCTACTTCTTCAATTGTACTTGTATTTTCCATTGTCCTTCACTCCTTTAGCACTTATCTATTTTACCACAAAAAAATTATTTTTAAATAAATATACACTTTAATTAAGAAAATTACTAGGATAATATGATTTTAACTAAAAACCATAAAAATCACTTAGATGATCTATATTATAATCGACTAACTGTCGGATGAAAAACACTGTAATGACGGTGTTGTAAAACAAGATACTTAATAAAGACCATTACTACTAAATATCCTATCTTCATCACTATTAATTCTTCATCACTATTAATTGTTTAACTTTTTTATTTTTTTTATATAAAAAAATGACTGTTTTTCTTTTGCAAGAATATATCAGCTATTACGGGATAAAAAATAGTGCATTATTTTTTCATTCTTCTTTTTATTTTGATATAATATATCCGGGAAATGAGTATAAGTCCCAAAACTCTCATTTCTCAAACATGCAAAAGGACATGTAACACAGATAAAGAGCCCCACTAAACTGAGGTTCTTTATCTGTCTGACAAATGTTCTAACTACGTACATATATGCTAAAATTACAAAGCTAGACACAATATTTTAATTTAAATATAAGGATTGATTTCTCACTCATAATGAAGTCAATCTTTTTAATTATGTTTTGATTTTTTGTTCTTAATAACAAAAATATCCCTCTATTTCCTACTCTGTTCTAATGATTCATATTCATAAAATATTTCATTCTTCATAAAAAATCCTCTATGACTTAATTACCAAAACAAAACTTTACTATAATACCTTCGCTTCTATCAAATTTTAGTCTCTCTATTAAATCATTATACTATCTGACCACTACCAAAATTAACAAAAATTTATTGTAAAATATTTTTTATTAGATATTTCAATATTACATTTTAACTTCATTAACTATTCAGCAAAACGAAAAGATAGCGTTTTCAAATTACTATGTTATAATAAAAGAATGATATGTGTGATATAAATGTGATATATCAGGAGAGGTGGTTATGATGAACAATAAAAATACTGCAAAGAAAATGTCGATTAATGAAAATGCTATTTTAGAAAAATATTTAAATACTCTGGCAACTCCAATTAGTAAACACAAACCTGATAAAAAACTCTCATTTATATGGGCAAATGATGCTTTTTATAAAATGACCGGGCATGAAAAAAAAGATTTTAAAATGATTTGGCAGGATTTAAAAACATACTACAAACCTTATACAGATGATTTTATTATTCTTGAAAATCAATTAGCAAAGTTGCAAGAGCATCGTGATTTACATCAAGAATGTATAATCCGAATTCCTTTTAGACATGATGAAATAAAATGGATTAAATTATCTATTTCACTTTCTTTCGAAGTAATAACAATTGCATATAACGATATTAGTAATTTGATCAATACACAGAATACACTCATTTCAACTAAAAATGTATATATAGATAACTTTCAATGGATGATGGCAGAAAATGCCGGAAATGTTTATATCAGTGATATTGACACATATGAACTTCTATATTTAAATAAAGTTGCATGTGAAACGCTTGGTACTAGAGCTGAACAAGCAATAGGGAAAAAGTGTTATGAAATCATACAAGGTAGAAGTTCCCCCTGTCCTTTCTGTACAAATAAATATTTAAAAAAGAATCAAACTTATGAATGGGAGTTTTATAACCCTTTATTAAAAAGAAATTTTATTATCAAGGATCGTATGTTGAATTGGCATGGCCACTCTGCCCGTATTGAGCTTTCCCATGACACTTATAGTACTGAATATAAGCTAGCAAAGAAAGATCAAGAACGAGAAGCAATTTTAAAAACCATTTCTGCCGCGATGGTACGTGTTGATGCAAGGGATTATTCTTCAATTCTCTGGTGCAATGATATTTTTCTTAAAATGATTGGTTATACAAAAGAACAATTTAAAAGTGAACGTTATGAGTTAAAAAGCTATATGCACCCTGAGGACTTAAAAAGAGCCAAGCAGATTGTTCATAAATTAAGAAATTCAAAAGAGAGCGTTGTATTCGAGGGACGAGTCTATACCCGTAATAAAGAAGAACGTATCTGGACACTGACATTATGCTACGTAGATGAAAGGGACAGCTGGGATGGTATCCCTTGTTTTTATAGTATGGGTCTAGATATTACAGATGAAAGACAAAAAATAAAGACATTACAGCATAAAGCAGAAAAAGATGCATTAACTGGGATATACAACCGCTCTGAAACCGAAAATCAAATAAAAAACTTTATTATTGAACATCATGACTCTAAGGGAGCACTCTTCATGATTGACACAGATAATTTTAAACAAATCAATGATACATTGGGACATATTGCTGGAGATATGGTATTAGGTGAAATGGCAACGGCTATGAAAAAGAAAGTACGTGATAGTGATGTCGTTGGTAGAATTGGTGGTGACGAGTTTATTATTTTCATGAAAAATATTACTAGCCACTTAGATGCAGAAAAGAAAGCTGAAGAACTACAAAAAACATTTGCCCATCTATTTGACAAAGAGAAAAGTAAGATTCAGGTAACAAGCAGTATTGGTATCGCTTTATATCCAAAAGATGGACATAATTTTTTGGAATTGTATGCAAATGCTGATAAAGCCCTTTACCAAGCCAAAATCCAAGGCAAGAATACATATATCGTATATAATGAAAAATCTTGTAATCAGCAAAGTATTACCGCATATTCTTCACTAGGTGCAACTATCGATTCACAACAATCTTATAGTGAAACATCTGTTTCATTAGCAGATTACGCCTTTCGTATTCTATTTCAAAACAAAGATTTAAAAACAGCTGTTAATCTGATTCTTGAAATTACTGGAAAACGCTATGACGTAAGCCGTGCTTATATTTTCGAAACCATGACAGACAAAGAACATTGCTCCAATACATATGAATGGTGTAATGAAGGGATCACCGCTGTAAAAGAACAACTACAAAATATTTCTTATCATGATATGGATGAATATGAAAGAGTATTCGATGAAAATTCTATCTTCTACTGTCATGATGTCACGTCATTAAGCAAAAAACAAAGACAACTGTTTGAAGCCCAAGGAATTCATTCTACACTACAGTGTGCGTATTATGAGCAGGAAATGATTGCCGGTTTCGTTGGCTTTGATGAATGTACAGGAAAACGAATATGGACAAAAGAAGAGCTTAGAATGCTTACTCTCATATCGCAAATTATATCAATCTTTCTAAAGCATAAAGGATTAAGTGACCAAGTATCAAAATTGTAATCTAGTTATTGTTTTAGACTACTAATAAATAAAATATATCAGTAATTTAAAGATATTTAGAAAATAATCTTATATACACAAATAGGCTGGACAATAATTCCAGCCTATTTATATTCATTAATTCTCTAATCGTCTTTTAAAACTAGTAAAGCCATCTTACTTCTACCAGCAAATCATTCATTTCCTTTTCACATAATTTTAGAATAACTATTCTTCTACTACATTCTTTAAATTGTTATTCCTGGTTCTAGATGGCGCAATACTTTATTCTTAGCTTAAATTTAATTTTAACAACCTTAAAAATGTATTCTTTTACTTAATAAAAAAATATACTAAATTTATTGAATCTATTGCCTTATCAATGATTTTTGTATTATTTATAAAAAATGAAATAATTTTATTTATTTTGTGCTATAATATCCACGCAGGGAGTGATTATTAAATGAGCCAAAAGATTAAACGCGGTGATATCATTGATGTCAAAATTACTGGTATCCAGCCATATGGAGCTTTTGCCAGTTTACCAGATAATTCAACAGGATTAATACATATTTCCGAAATATCTGATAAATTCGTTAAAAGCATCGATAGTTTTGTTAAGGTGGGTGAATCAATCAAAGTAAAAGTTATTGATTTTGATCAGGAAACTAACCATGCTAAACTTAGCTTGAAAGCCATTGATAATCGTTATCGTAGACGCAATAAACGTGTTTACTATAAGAATCCTAGACGATTAATCGTTGAAACGCCTAATGGTTTCAAACCATTAGCTCTTGCCATGGAAAAATGGCTTAAACAAGGAATCACGGAGGAAAGTTAAAATGATTACATTAGATTTATCTAAAGCTAAATTAAGCGAGGATTTAGAATCATACAAGGACAAAGTAAAAGAAATCCATGATATGATTCACAACAAAACTGGAGCTGGTAATGATTTTCTTGGGTGGGTTGAATTACCTGAAAATTATGATAAAGCTGAAGTTGAATTAATTAAAGAAACAGCTGCTAGTCTAAGAGAAAAAACAGATGTGTTACTAGTTTGTGGTATTGGGGGATCTTACTTAGGTGCACGTGCAGCAATTGAAGCAATCAACGGATTATATCCAACTAATGATGTTGAAATCATTTATGTAGGAAATACTTTTTCATCAAATTATATTAAACAAGTAGCTGATTATATTAAAGATAAGGATTTTGCTATCAATGTAATTTCTAAATCAGGTACAACTACAGAAACTTCTATCGCATTTAGAATTTTCAAAGAAATGTGCGAAACTAAATACGGTAAAGTTGGAGCTAAAGAAAGAATCGTTGCTACAACAGATAAGGCTAAAGGTGCATTAAAAACTTTGGCTACTGAAGAGGGATATACGACATTTGTAATTCCTGATGATGTTGGTGGCCGTTATTCAGTTTTAACACCAGTAGGATTATTCCCAATCGCAATGGCTGGAATTGATGTAGATGCAATGTTAAAAGGTGCTAAAGATGCGATGGAAAAATACGGTAATGCTGATCTTGATCAAAATGATGCTTATAAATATGGTGTTGCTCGTCAGATTTTACACAAAGCCGGATACCCTGCTGAAATGTTTGTAACTTACGAATTACAACTAGCTATGGTAGCTGAATGGTGGAAACAACTTTACGGTGAATCAGAAGGTAAAGAAGGTAAAGGTATCTTACCTACTAGTGCTACTTTCTCAACTGATTTACATTCTTTAGGACAATTTATCCAAGAAGGTACAAAAGTTCTTTATGAAACAATCATGCAAATTAAAGAACCAGCTGGAGATATCACTATTCCTAGTGATAAAGATGATTTAGATGGTCTTAATTATTTAGCAGGTAAATCTGTAGACTATGTAAATAAAAAAGCTTGTGAAGGAACTGTTGATGCTCATGTTAATACTGGTAATGTACCTAACATTTTGATTACTTTAGATAAAATGGATGCTTATGGTTTTGGTTACATGGTATATTTCTTTGAAATGTCATGTGCTATGTCTGTATATTTACTTGGTGTTAATCCATTTAATCAACCAGGTGTTGAAGTGTACAAAGCAAATATGTTTAAATTACTTGGTAAACCAGGCTATTAATTATTATGACGATCTTTGATCGTCTTTTCTTTTGCATAAATATTTAAAATATGGCCAAAATGTAAAAGAAGTGCTTATTATATTAAACTAATTATAAAAAAATTAATTTA
>OBVJ01000337.1_pt1 | contig 25126 bp, 20 predicted proteins | sample 1495071 | NCBI WGS metagenome assembly OBVJ01 (sample SAMEA2579985, study PRJEB22360) | human gut metagenome | reverse complement strand
GTGAGTTCATCCGTTGGATTCAAGAGGAAAACCTCGACTTCAATGCTATTGAAGAATCCCAATTTGATGACTTAATCGGTATGGAAACTGGGGCCTCCATCATCTTCGGTAACACTGGCGGTGTTATGGAAGCAGCTATGCGTACAGCATACAAGCTTATCACTGATAAAGAGCCACCTCCATATGCATTGACACACCTCGAAGACGTTCGTGGTATGGAAGGCGTTAAAGAGGCCACTGTTCAATTAGGTGATGATGTAACTTTGTCTGTTGCTGTAGTGCATGGCGGTAAAAACACACGTGACTTCCTTAATGCCTTGAAAGATAGCGATAAACACTATGACTTCATCGAAGTTATGGCTTGCCCTGGTGGCTGTATTGGTGGCGGCGGTCAACCGCGCACTAAATTGCCTCAAGCTGTGAAAACTAAGGAAGCTCGTATTGGCGGTCTTTACGAAGCCGATGCGAACTACAAATGGGTTGCTTCCTATGAAAACCCAGAAATCCAAGCCTTATACAAAGACTTCTTGGGTGAACCATTGGGCCATAAGGCACATGAACTTTTGCATACACATTACACAGACCGCAGCGCAGTTCTTGGTGATCGCAAAGACGTAACACCTGAAACATGCCCAACATCCCCTAAATATAAGGGCTAATCGTATTACCATGTAGCTAAATAAAAATAAATCCTACGGGTCATGAGTGACTTGATACTTGTGTAGATATTGACTACTGAGTGTCAGCTTACATGCGATTCGTAGGATTTTTATATTTATCCTTCTTATAGTTTTGTATATGTTATATGTATGGATCTCATAAGGCACTAGATTGTGACTGTATGTACTATCATAATGATTTCATATCAATGGATTGTTTTGTATAGTAATTGTTACTGTTACTTTATAACTTTATTATGATAAAATAGTATAGAAAATCAGCTTTTATATGAGGAAAAGATGAATTATATAGTGTATAATATATAGATAAGTAATGTGTAAGAGAGTTCAGCAAGGAGTTTTGTGGAGAGATGAACTTGTTTTTACGGCGTGCCTTATGTGGCATGGCCTTGATAGTCGCCGCCATCGGTACTGCGGGATGCCAACATGAGAGTCAGGCAGAGCAGGAAGAGGTACGAACTGTATCGTATCGGGCTGTTATGCAATCAGACAAACCTGTTCCTGAGAAGGTGAACACCTGGCTTGGGGCAATGTCTCAAGAGGACAAGATAGGTCAACTGATGATGATTAGCCTTCACGGCAGTACGGTAGGACAGTCCCAAAAGGACGTCATCAGGAAATACCGTGTGAGCGGCGTTATGCTAACCAATGAAAATCTAAATAATAAAAATCAAGTGAAAGCTTTCACCAGCGATATCATGCAAACGGCCACAACGGCAAGTATGGTGACGCCATATATCGGCATCAATCGGGATAAGGTGTTGAGTACGAATGAAAGTTTCTTGCGCTTGCCAGAGCCAAATCGTTGGGGGCAACTACCGATGGAACGGATCATCAATTTAGTGACTCGATCGGCCATCGAAATGCGCGATATGGGCTTTAACCTCATTATGGGACCAAATGCAAACCTAGGGGTGCCGAATGTGTCCTATACATCTGACCCTACGTGGGCCGGGCATATGGATCTGGCCATGGCGGAGCGTTACCAAATCAACCACATGTGGTTTGCCTATAACTATTTCCCAACAGTGAGCCTTGGTGATGCATCTTTTGCGACCGCTAATGATGCAAAGGCCTATCTGAACAACAACGATGTGTCCGTATTTAAACGGCTCATTACACAGACGACAGCGAATACGTACATGCTCGTCATAAGCCATGTGCAAATCCCTGCCATCGATAATGAACACCTAGCGAGTAACTCGAAAGCAATCATAACGGACTGGCTACGACACGAGCTAGGTTATAACGGCGTGGTTATGACCGACCGTGTCGATGTAGGGGCCTTGCAAGCAAACCAAAAGATAGGGGACTTTGCAGTTAACTCCATCGTAGCAGGCAGTGACCTTGTCCTCCTTGATGCGGATACGGGTCACATCGATGAAGTCCATCGCGCACTTACGCAAGCGGTGGCGAACGGAACCATTTCAAATGACCGACTCAATGATGCGGTTAAGCATATTTTGCTCATGAAGATGCAAACTCAACTACAACAATAAAGAAATAACTACAACAATAAAGAAACAACTATAACAATAATAAAGAAACGACTCTATAAATATCCTTATTACGTACGAGTCATATGACGTGCTATACCTTATGGTAGGCACGTCTTTTTATATGTGTTGAGTATGAAAAAAGATTATATACGGAATATTGTATGTCAGCGTGACGAGGATAGACTTATAAGAATGCAGTAAATATAAGGGCTTTCACAATCGGATGGGGAAAAAACAAACCATTAAATAAGTATATTTTATGCGTAAAAAATTTAACATAATAAAAAGTCATGTTAATAATATGAAAATAAGTTTATATTTGTTTTAAATTTATGATATAATAATCTCCATAGAATGTTGGAGGTGAGAGTATATGAATTTTGTGGGACGTGCTGAAATTATTGAGAGTATCCAGTCCCGTATTGCGATGAATCAAATGAGTTTGTGTGTTGTGTACGGTCCGCATCGCAGTGGCAAATCCTATGTGGCTTCCCAGCTTGTACGACGTCATAAGGCGTTATACTTGGCAGGTCGCATGGCTAATGAAGCAATCCATGTAGCCGATATGAATCGAGCTCTTGAGGCACGTTTTGGTCCTACCGATGAGCAGGACAAATTCGAACCGATCACTAGCTTGCAAGAGGCTTTTGAGGGTCTATTTGAAAGCAGTGTGAAAACGCCTCAGACTGTGGTGATTGATGATTACCCTTCCTTGGTGGAGGCTGTACCTCAGTTCCCCATATACTTGCGTGATTTGTTAGATACCTATAAAGAAACGAGCCATTTGAACATCATTTTGATGGCCAATGGTTTAGAACAGCTCGATGGTCGCATCATTGGCGATCGCAGTCTAATTGGTCCCTATGTGTCGGAATATTTTGAGGTGAAACCGTTCTCCTTGGTGGATATGAAATCCTTGGGCCTTCACTATGCGAAGGATGACTTGCGTACCGTATTCGCCGTAACAGGCGGTCTACCTGCGTATGTGCAGTACTTTGATAATGGTGAAAGCATCGATACGAATATCATTAATTTGTTCTTCTCTGTATCGGGTGCCCTATTTGAAGAAACACAACATATCTTACATCGAGATATGAAAAATATAACAGGTGCTAACGCTATCCTGTCTGGCCTTGCTACACTAGAGAGACCATACTATGTGGAGTTGTTGCAAGCTAGCCAAATTAAAAGTGGCACCTTTACATCTCGCTTAAACGACTTGATGGCGATGGGCCTCGTAGGTCGTATCCAAGCGAATAGCCGTGGACCAGCGAAATACGCTGACTACCACTTCACAAATAGCATGTTCCATTTCTGGTACCGCTATGTGTATAAATACTGGGGCGACATCGTCCGTGGCAATGGTGCAGACGTGTACCAAACCTATGTAAAACCACAACTCAAAGACTTTGTGGAAGCCTCCTGTATTGCAATGTAATCAGACAATTTAATCAGACACCACACTTCCTCTGTGGTGTCTTTTTGTGTTGTTTATTTATTTTCAGCAATTACCAATCAAGATGTATAGTTATGTCCTTTCAGAGATAGAAATTAATATTAGATTGTAACAGAATATGACGGAATTCTAAGAAATTGCCAATTTGTCAAAATCCCCATTCCGCGCTATTGTGTAGATAAGCGCTATGCCATGGCAGGAAAGGGGATTTATGTTATACACAAACGAAGAACCGTTAGTACAACGAACCTGTATTAAAACTGCAAGCTTACAATCTGAGGAAATATCTTCAAAGGGAACATCTTCCAAAGAAGTACTTTCTAAGAGGTATTCTTCAAAGGAAGTAGAATCTGAAACGATACCGTCTAAGGAACCAGAGTACAAGGTGCCAGAGGAGCTGAAATTACAGACTCTTATCTGTGGGCATCAGGTCTTAACCTCCTTATCGGATAAGAGCCTCGTGTCAATTTGTCAAAATCCGAATATGCGGATTCAGACCGTTGGGTACCAGCCGTGGTCCGCTGATGAGCTGCGCCATGATGCGGCTCAAATCGAGCTCTGTCGCAGGTATCGACCACTCATCTTACACTATACGAATAAGACGGGGAACCGCAAGTTCCGTGAAGACCTAGAGAGCTATCTGTGGGCTATCCTTTTAGAATCGATTTATAGCTTTGATTTGAAAGGTTCCGTGCCGTTTCCTGGCTTTGTGAAAGCTGGTGTTAGGTATGGTTACATGCGGTATTGGAAGCGGGAGCGGTTGCGTAATCATCGAGAGATTCATATACCAGACCGCATCACCGATGATGGAGAGGTTGCGGTTGGTATGGATATCTTTGCATCTGGAGAAAATATAGCAGACATGATTATGACGGCCGATGAGGAACAACGACTACGGGCTCGACTCGTATGGGCTCTAGGCAGATTATCTCCAGATCAACAAGACCTACTTCGCCGTGTGTACGGTGATTGTAAAAGCCTCGTATCCGTTAGCGAAGAGCTGAACTGTAGTCGCCAAGCTATCCAACGGCGCCATGAACGAGCCCTGCGGAAGCTGCGTAGATACTTGACGACTGATTTTAAAAAATTACGAGTACACTAGATATGAATATATTAGGACTATAAAGCTATTAGAGCTATACATTTATTAGATTCCTATGACTCTGAATCGATTAGAATATGTATTGTAAACATATGACTATTAGTCTGTTAGAGTCAAGTTTGTATTAAAATGATATGTGTTAATATAATTTAATTTCTTATTTATATTCTGATTTTTGTATAATTACATTAATCTCGATTAACAGATATACATAAAATATGCAATTCTCAATTTAAATGAGAAAATAATGACACATATAAGTAACCATTAGTTTTACAAGATCTTAAAGTCTTTAATTTTACATAAATTTCTATAGTTTTATGTATATATTTACAAATTATACAGACTGATATACAATTAAATCAACAGCAGATTAAAGCATGCGAATCTGCTTTCACAGAACACGTGTTCATTGTATTGTTGAAAGGAATGTTCCTAATTAAAGTGGAGAGAATTCCTATGATAACACATGATGAATTAACAGATATGATGGCCGCTCGGCTATCTAAGGGAGAGGATTTGGATTTGATCTATACGAATCCAAAGAACCACATTGTTTGTTTTATTCCTACTTATGAGCCTGGTGGTGGTGACAGTACGAAGTGCTATTTCGTAGATGGTCGTGAAGAACTGGTCTGTCTGCCGATGCGCACCATTACGCGGGAGCTGGCGGTACAGGAAGGGTTGAGGCCCAATTATATTTTGACCAGCGACGGTCGGCGTAGTAGCTATACATCGCCTAAGACCTATGGTCCGCATCTGACCTTTGCCCATATCAAATGTCGGCGCCCTGTCGGCAAAGACGTGGTGTACGGCCTCTTTAACGTGGCTATACCCTATGAATATATCGTTACGGAAGGTCCGGAACCCGATACGAGCTATATTCACGTGGGGAACTTCGCACCGATTTTGGTGTACCAATCTCCGCGTCACGTCAAACACAAACTGAACGAAGCCATGCTAGAACACTGCAACTATGTGCGCAAAATGCTAGCCCGCATCAAACTCAGCCAAAACCCACAAGTCGTGGCCGAACTATTTATCGCCTGGAGAGACCTAACGAGATAACACGTTAGGGGGTGAAAGTAGGGGCAAGAGGGGAGAGAAAAGGAGGACATATAGGGAGAAAAAGAATTAAAGAAGAATATACATAATAAAAATGATCTATCTTGGTTTTATCTAAGATAGATCATTTTTATTTAGCCTATATAATAAAATTTTAGTTTTCAAAAAGTGTAAGCTGCTCTTCAAGCATGGGATAATTGGTGATGATAATTTCAGTTTCTATTGGGCGTGATGAATTAGAGCTAATCATTCTTCTAACACCCACTTCTTTATAGGAATACCTTTGATCAGTATAAAGTGACTTTATATAATCTGTAGCATTGTTTGTTAACATACAATATACTCCCCTATTAGTAAGGTCATAAAATAGATTAGCTAATCTTTCATGATCAGCTTTTGTGAATCCGCCTGCTTGATAAGTATGGAAGGTATCATCATAAGGACTATCAAAAAAAACAAAGTCATTCATTTTTGCTTCTTTAGCAATATCTTCAAAGTCTGCACAAAGAATTTCTGAATGTTTTAATTGTTTAGAGCACTTTTCTAAATTGTCATTTTCATATAAAATAACTGATTTTTTCTTTCCAGATGGAATGTTAAAATCACCTTTAAGATTTTCTCTAAACATGCCATTAAAACCAGCTTTATTAAGATAGATCATTAGTGCTGCATCAACAGAGTTGAGTTTTACTTTAGGATTACGACGCCTAGCATTAAATTTATCTCGCATTTCATAATAATATTTTTCGTCGTGATACTTAGTATGTAAATTTAATTCCCTTTTTACATATGATAAGTTGTCTCTAACTTGTTTATAACAGTTTATTAAATCTTTATTTTTATCACCAATTATAGCATTATTAGGGCATAGATTGAAGTAGACTGCTGCACCTCCACAGAATGGCTCTATATATCGGTTAAAGTCTTGGGGCTTTAGTCGATTGATGGTATTTAATAATTGCCTTTTTCCACCAGCCCATTTTAATATTGGTTTTATTATAATCACTCCCCTTTATTTAATTCTATTATATAAGAAAATAGATTTATTTACATCAAGAATATGTTGTTCATATGTTGTAATTGAGTTTTGTTAAAAAAATAAAATGTTTGTAAAATGGAAAGAATGGTGTAATTTTTATATTATATTACAATATTTGACAAATATTGTAATATAATATAAAATGAAATCAAAGAGGTGAGCTTATGGAAGAAAAACGCGAAAAATTTAAGAGATTAGCTGAAAGTAGAACTAATAAAGTGATAGATATGCTAGGACTTATTGGTAATTTATCTAATCAATCTAATTATGAATACACAGCTAAAGATGTTAATAAGATATTCTCTTCGATAGAGAAGGCTTTGGATGTTCAACGAGAAAGATTTAATAGTAATCTAAGCAAAAGACGTAGATTTAAGCTTTAATAAGGGGGGCTTAAAATGAATGAGTGTTGGCATTTTATTAATAATCAATATGGGGCGGATACAGGGTTAAAGGATAGCAATATGTTAATGTTTGCTAAAGATCCTTTTGAAAGTTTGGCACGTGAGGTGTGTCAAAACTCTATTGATGCGAGAGCAAAAGATAGTGATAAGCCAAGTATCGTTCATTTTAAAACTTTTAAGCTTAAAACAGAAGATGTTCCTGGAATTGACTTGTTAAAGTATAATGTTCAGAATTGTTTGGATTATTGTAAGAGTTTGAATAATGAATCAGAAGCAGCCGATTTACAAACCATGCTAAATTTACTCAATCAAGACTATTTAGAATGTTTAAGAGTGAGTGATTTTAATACGACTGGATTGATAGGTGTAGATACAAATAAGACTGATTCACCATTTTTCTTGCTTACTAAAGGATCTGGTAGTACTAATAAACATGATGGTCAAGCTGGCTCTAAAGGGATTGGTAAATATGCAGCTTTTGCAGTTAGTAATTTGAATACAGTTTTTTATTCAACTAAAACCTTTGATTCTAAAGAAGGTGGAATGGGGATTTCTAAACTAAGATCGGCACCTATAAAGGATGATGACCCATATTTACTTACAACTGGGATTGGGTATTATGCATTAGAAAAAAATATGCCCATTAAACATCCGCTAATACTTGATGAGAACTTTAAACGAGATACAACAGGTACAGATGTTTTTATATTAGGTGTAGAACTCGATGAATTAACGATTGAAAAAATCGTATATACTGTTCTTGATAGTTTTATGTATGCAATCTTAAAGAATAATGTTGAAGTGGAAGTTGAAAGTTATAGTATTAATAAAGATACGTTAGAAGAATATCTTAATATTGAGTTTTTAGATAAAGTTGAAATAGGTGAAAAAGCAAAAAAAGCTTTGTTGGCTCAATATGAGTTATTAAGTTCTGATGAGATTCCATTTGATACTATTGAACTACCTAATGATTATGGGGAAATTAAAATCAAGGTTAAATTATATAATCCTCAAACTAATGATATTGTTAGTAATCAGTGTGATATTATTAGGCATCCTTATATGAAGATTAAGAAGTATGCACCTGAAATACCATGTTTGTACTCAGCTGTATGTGTTATTGAGGACCCATCTGTAAATGAAATGTTAAGAAAGATTGAAAATCCGCAGCATACAGAATGGGAAGTGGAGCAACTTATTACAGATAAAGATACGAAAAAAAGATATAAAGGATTAGTACGTTCAATAAATAAAGCAATAAAAGAGTATATTAGTAATATGGCAATGGCTAATATTGAAGATACAATGGATTTGCCTTTGGCTAGTTATTATATACCAGATCTACAAGCTCTCAGTTCTGAAAATAATAATCAACTTTTACGAGAAAAGGCAAAAATATCATTTGCTCAAAGAAGAAGTTATACAGAATCTAAAAAACCTAGAAAGAAAGACGAAAAAAAGAAAAGTAATCCTAAACCTAATGGTAATAGAAGAATAGATAATATTAGATTTGCGTCTATGTATCATGATTCTACAAAAGTGTATACGCTATTTTTCGATGCACCATGTAATGCAAATAATTGTGAACTTAAGTTATTTGCATGTGGTATGGGGGGGGATCGTCCTCAGTTAGAGATTCTTAGTGCTAGTTTGAATCAGGTACCTTGTAATATCCGTGATAATCAAGTTGTATATGGTTTTGATTTAAAGGAAAACCAAGAGTATGTCTTAGAATATAAAATTGCAAATGATGAAAAACTAGCAGTGGAGGTAGAGTTAGATGAAATTAGGTAAAAGACTATTTCCATATCCTCTATTGAATAGTAATCCTGAATTAAGTACTTATACGTTAGATAGTACATATAAGCTTGAAGTAGATTTGGTAGATGGATGTCCAGAAATTATCAATCAGAATATACGTTTAAAAAATGTTCGTTTTAAATTAGAAGAAGAACAATTATTAAACCTATATAAAGAAGAGAAATTATCTTCAATTCTTGTAGTGGAATGTTCGCAGTCTTTATATCGTAATAACTTTTTTATCAATGAAAAAGGAATTGATATAGATCTTCCATTAAATAAAATCAGTGGTAATTTAGTTATATCATCTTTTTTGGTAGCAAAGGAGCGTATTGTTAACTTTCATAGTAAGTCATTTCAGCATCCTTATATAAATTTTAAGTACACATTTGATCGTCACGATATAGTTGCTGCAGATGATGGGTTTTCATTACCTGTAATTATTGATGAGGAAGAGCCTAGTGAGTTACCATCTATATTTCAAGTGGTTAAAAAAGAGGATGCCCAAAATGTAGCCTTTGATTGTAATGGAGCTAAAATTAATATACTTTTGCCAGATGAAGCATATAAAAACTTTAATTTCATTAAACAAAATCCCAAATTGATTAGTGTTGGGTTAGGCTTGCTTGCAGTCCCTGCATTGGCATTTTCTTTAAATTCTCTAAAACTTAGTTTAAAATCTGATGATAGTTCAATTGATGAATTATTTGACGAATATGATTGGTTTAGATCTGTTTGTGAGTCTTATTTTAATACATACAAAAGAGAATTAACAAAGGATAATTTACTTGAAGATGATTGTTTTATTATTGCACAAGATATTTTAGGATCATCACTAGTAGAGTCATTAAATAGTATTACAAAACTTAGAGAAGCGGGTGATGAATGATGAATACTATCCAAGTAAAAGTGATATCAGAAAAAGCATTAGCTTATCTTAAAACGAATATCGAACAATTTATAGAACTATTTAACTCTAATAGAGATAGTGGTGATTGGATTCATACTGCACTACAAGATTTAGATGAACCTATCTTTGTAGATAAACCCTATAGAATACCAGATTTTGAGTTGCATCCTGTATCAGCACCTAATGACTATAACCTTGAGTATAAAAATGGGATTATTTTATATAATGCTTTAAAGGGACTACCTCCATACTTATTAGGTGATATAAGGTTTTGGGTTTGGCTGATATTTGAAAAGGCTTATAAAGAGTCTTTAAATATGATGGAACTATCAGATAAGGAAAGCTCTTATTTAAATCAGTTATTTGGTGCACAAGGACCACGAAGAGGTATATTTCAAAATGTTTTAGCCCGCATATGGGCTAGAATCCATTGCTTAGTTGATCAAGATGATTTTGAATTATGTGAGTATGTTGGTGAAAATCCATATCGTTTTAGAGATTTAGGTTGGAGAAGTATCTCTAATTATCAGTTTTTTAATAGGGGGTACATACAAGCAATTAAAGAAGTAAATTCTATGCCTGAGTTTTATGATAAAGAATGTAATAAGATATATACGATTCTTATAAAAGAAGTTACTAAGTTAGGTAGTATAAAGTGTGTAGATATTATGTCTAAAGATGAAGTATATGAATTTGTTCGTTCAAAATATATTGCTATATTAAGAAGCAAAAAGTCTGCATAAGATTTTATTATATATTGACTACTTTAATCTTAAATACTTTTTATAAAAATGATGGGATACCTTAATATCAAGGTATCCCATCATTTTTAGTTTGTATTATAGTTTAGCCAACATCCTTCATCAGAGCTATTAAAGAAATGAACTTCAGTAGTGTTATTTATATTATTAATTCTATTTTTTATATTAGTACATTCAGCCTCTATTTGAGAATCACTCTTGTTGGTTGTGCGAATAGAAATAATAAGTTTATGATTTCTTTGAGAGTCTTTTAGTATTTGTTTTAAAATGTGTTCGTCATTTTCACTTAGCGACCAACCATAACAGATGATAGTATTAGGTAATTGTGGAAGAATATTTCTATAAATATAGCTTAAATAGTAGTTTCTTGAAATACTATTTACTTTTTCTTTTGAGGAACCTTCACACACAAATAGTGGATAAAAGTCTATATCATCAGACCACTTGGAGAGGATTGTAGATAATAGACTTATACCTGGCTGCTGGCAAATTTTTTCTTCTTCCCCATTACTATTTACTCCCAAAAGTATATTTCCGTGTGGATAATATACTCTTGTAGTATTTTGATACCCAGAAATTGATTCATGAAAGGTTAATTTGTTGTTTCTATTACGATCAGGTAGGAAAAAATCAATAAAATTATCAGTATTATGTAAAAGTATATAATAAACTAGTAAATCATAATTAAGATTAATAATGTACTTAAACTGGGTTAGAAAGTTATAAAGTTTTATTATTTTTTCATCTGAAAGAGGCGTAAAGTTAAGAATAGAATATTCAGGATGTATAGAACGAATTGTTTGTATTAATGATTGTCTTATTTTAGTATTGGTATTAGAAATTACTTGGTTAAGTTCGATTATTGGTGGTGAAGGCTCTGTGATAGCTTCATTAATCATTTTTGCGATGTCTAATTGGTATATTACTGATTCAAAATTACTAGTGTTTAGCTTATTAAAGATAGTAGTTGGGAAATCATTATCAACTGACGCTTTTGTATAAAGATTTTGATAAGAAAAGTTGGAGGATATAGATATACTAGAACCATTTCCCAAAATAAGAGCTGATTTTTTTAATTTTATACCAGCTATAAGTTCAGAATATTTTTCTAACATTTTATAAGTCCTTTTATTAATAATATGGTTTATGACTAGTGTTTTAATTACTAAGATTTTACTTTAAAAAGAGCCTTTTCTTACTAACTTGCTGTTATAAGAGAAAGGCTCTTTTTATAATATGAGAATGTAGAACATTTATATTAGCTAATCAAGGCTGCCATTTAGAGTACCCAAATCCCATCATGATAATACTTACCACGAGCATGCCATTACCAAGGGTAATGGTGCTTTCAGTTGTGGCTAGACAGGTAATAAAGGATCCGATGCCCATAATGATTGTGCCTAGTATAGCAGATAGTTTATGAATTGCCATGATAATCACCCTTTGCTTTCACTAACAACATTAGGTTTCACAATATACGTAATGAGTGCGTACAGTAGGGCACCGCTTACGATTCCGTTCAAGGATGGAAGGCCGAATGGAATGAATTTCACGCACACTAATGCGATGGCCCAAGTGATCCATGGAACTAGATTCCATTTTATGAAAGTCGCTTTGTGGTAATCGATGTATTTTCCACGATGAACTAGGTAAAAGTCCGCTAAGATAATACCACATAGTGGTGGAACAATAATACCTAGTGTACTTAAGAATACAAAGAGGGAGTCAATTTTATATGGTTGTGTCATTGTTGCTAATGCAGAAATTGCGATGAGCACGGCTAGCATCATATTTCTGTTTAGTTTGAAAGAGTTAGCTAGGTTCAATGATGTGGAATAGAGGTTTGCACCATTTGTGGTAAAGATATTTGTAGTCAACAATAGTAAGCTTGGGAATACGAGGCCAAAGCTTAAGAGTACGTTAATTAGGTCACCATCATTCATAGCTACACCTGCGATAGCGCCACAGCTAATCATCAACGTATTACCGCCTAATAGACCAATGGTGCTGGCTGTAATAACATCTTTCTTGCTTTTACCATAGCGCATAATATCGGCGATACATGTTGCAGTAGATAGAATCCACGTGCCAATAACGATGGTAATACCTGACAGTAAATCAATTGGTTGCAATGGCACATAGTTAAACAGTTCTTGCCAGCCGCCGATTGTTTGAACGGAACGAGCCGCTGTTCCTAGTGAAAGGAATACGATAGACGGAATCGCAATATAACCGAATACGGCGAGAGATTTAATACCGAGAACTGCAAAGATACCCATAATAACCGCACTGAGCATCATCGCAATGACTTCGCCTGTATAGGAAAGGTTAAATACTTGAGCAATAAAATGTCCATATAAAGCCGCTTGAATAGTGTACCAACCTAGGTTAACGATAGGAACGAAGAGAGATGCGATTCTAGATCCTTCCTGACCAAAGCTGTATCGAGTCAAAAGGGCGAAGGTAAGGCCTGTCTTATAGGCAATAACACTCACTAGCCCTGCAATGATACATAAGAAAATATTGCCTAGAATCATAGCTAATAGTAACTCATTGAAAGTTAGCCCCGCAGCTAAGCCACCACCAGCCATCATACTAGTAACAAGAAAAACGAATCCAGTCCAAACAATGGTGAGAGAAAAACAGGACTTCCTTGCCCCTAACGGCACAGGCTCTCTCGAGTACTCATTATCTGTGTTTGTATCAACTGGCTCTACAAACTCTAATTTCTCCTTACTCATACATCTATACTCCTTTACGTAATAAAAAAGCTACCATGATGCGTTTAAGATTTATATAAGCATGGTAGTAAAGACCTATTATGTAGCGTAAATATAGTGAATTTCTCTAATAAAGGATAGATATTTATTGTTTTTATAGTCGAATAGTATTTGCCTTCATTAAAACATACTTGGAATTAATATTCAACATGTATACTATACGATTTGAGCAATGTTGAGTGAGGTGGTATGTATTGGAGTATTAGTTTTACCTATGCATCATAGTTATTTTTAAATTTTTCATGAATGTGCTATTGTTATATTAATAATGAGTTAAATGCACTTTATGTCGTTGCGAGGTATAGGGTGCAATTAAATAAATTACGTATATTGTTATTAGTGTTAATAGAATAGTGAAATGTATTAGCCCACAGTGGTGCTAGTGTATTTCTTTGGATGTGAATATGGTTCAATCAATAGAGCGTGGTATTGAGATACTCAGGTTGTTAGAGGCGGGCCCGCTTGGTGTGACTGAGCTGGCGAATGCGACGGCGTTGCCGAAGACGACGGTCCATCGGTTGCTCAAGACCTTTGAGGCGCATCATTGGGTTGAGTTCAATAGGGACAAGAAGTATCAGTTGTCTTGGGGCATTCTGCCTATGGCTAAGTCCTTTCTTATGTCTTTGGATGTGCGTGCCATTGCGCAGCCGTATATGGTGGCTATCCGCGATCAGTTACAGCAATCCGTGAATTTGTTCTTGGCGCAGGGCGATTATCGCATCTGCATCGAGCGCGTTGCGGCGGATAAGCCGTTGCGTCACGACATCAAGATTGGTACGGTGTACCCTATCTTTAAAGGAGCGGCTGGTAAGATTTTTGGTGCCTATATGGCGGACTTTAAGGATACTGATATGAGTGCTAGTGAAAGCTCCCAAATTCGTCATGATGGGTATGTGGTAACACGAGGCAATCGAGTGCCTGATGCAGCATCGATGGCAGTTCCGATCTTCTCCTTTGGCAATAAGCTAGAGGCGGTGATGACCATCTCTGGTCCCATAGGGGACTATACGGAAGAACGCGTCAAAGAGTATCTATCTGTCATGATGGCATTAGGTCAAACTATTTCCAAACAAATGGGAGCGACCTTATAAATTTATTTTTTACCTATTAAATGGAATATCGTTCCATTATACGGAACAATTATTAATACATTAATAGACAAATAAATAGAAAGATTGATAAATAAAATAGGTTATTAGATACAGGTTTCATAAGGCTTGTATTGGTAGGTATATAAATTTATGTTTTTATAGTGTGTATGTTGGAGGTAGAAATGAGTCAGCTTTTACAAGAGATTGAAGCATTAAGACAGCCCATGAAGGAGTTGAATGATTTCATTTTCGATCATCCAGAGCTCGGGAATGAAGAGTTCCAAGCCCATGAGTTGTTGACGAATTTATTAGAGAAGGAAGGTTTCACCGTAGACCGTGAGGTGAGTGGCCTAAAAACTGCCTTTAGAGCGGTGTACCACGTAAACGGTGGCGGCCCTAAGATCGGGTTGCTTTGTGAGTACGATGCCCTTGAAGGCTTGGGCCATGCATGTGGTCATAATCTACAAGGTCCATCCATCTGTACGGCTGCGATTGCTTTAAAACGTACGTTGCAAGCACCTTGCACGTTAGTTGTATACGGTACGCCTGCAGAGGAAACGGCGAGCGGCAAGCTCGTTATGGCTCGTGAAGGCGTGTTTGACGATTTAGATCTAGCTTTCATGATGCACGGCAGCGATACGACGACGGTAGACGGCAAGTCTTTGGCATTGAATCTCGTGAATATCAAGTTCCACGGCAAGTCTGCTCACGCGGCGATTGCTCCTGAGAAGGGTATCAGTGCTCTTGATGCGGTATTGTTGTTCTTTAACGGCATGGAATATTTGCGTGAGCACGTGCCTACTGAGGTTCGCATGCATGGTATCATCACTGATGGCGGCAAGGCGGCGAACATCGTTCCAGATTATGCGTGCACTCAATGGTATATTCGTTCTTCCAGTCGCATTCGTCTAGATGAGATTGTGGAGCGCGTGAAAAATGTAGCTCAAGGTGCAGCTTTACAGGTTGGTGCTACCATGGAATGGGAGGATGTTAAGGCGTACGACAACAAAGTCAATGTACAAACCTTGAACGATATACTTTTAAAAAATGCAGAAAAGGAAGGGGCACCAGAGATTTCCGAGCCTCGCAAGGTGACGGGGTCCACCGATTTCTCTAGCGTTACGTTCCGCGTGCCAGGTGCGTGCTTGCGCGTGAAATTCGTAGGTAAGGGCGTAACTAGTCATTCTCAGGAATGGTTAGATAATGGTAAAAGCCAGCTCGCTGAGGACGCTATCATGTATGGCGCGAAGGGTATTGCTTTATCTGTTGAAGAAATCCTTGAAACACCAGGCTTATTAGAGAAAATCAAAGAAGATTTCAAACACGCAAAGGAAAACTTCTAAGTATTGTGTTGTAAATGGAGGGAACATGTATGAATTTGTTAGTTTGTTTATTAGTCATTGCCATAACGGGGACGCTGGTTATTAAGAAATTTAAAGCGCAAACTGTATTATTGTTAGGCGGTCTCATTATGATGTTCGCAGCGTACTTGTTAGGCTACACAACATCTTTCGTAGAAGCGAAGAAGTCCACAGGGGTTCTTTTCTTTGATGCTTTTGAATTCATTAATATTACAACTGCTAAAGATGCGGCAAACCTTGGTCTCATGATCATGACTTGTACTGGTTTTGCGAAGTACATGGACCACATCGGTGCCAGCTCTCGCCTCGTTGTAACGGCTATCAAACCGCTTGGTAAAATGAAATCTGCGTACCTAGTAATGGCACTCACATTTATCCTCAATATGTTTATGTCCCTAGTTATTCCAAGTGCGTCTGGCCTTGCGATGCTCATGATGGTGACAATTTTCCCAATCCTTGTGCGCTTAGGTGTTAGCCCTGTAGGTGCGGCTGCAGCCGTTGCTACAGGCCATTTGCTCGATATCGGTCCTGCATCTGCTACTACATTACTCGTATCTAAAACTGTAAACATGCCTGTTCATGAATACTTTGTTGGATATCAGTTGAAAGTATATATTATCTGTGGTTTGATGGCGGCTATTGCTCATTTCGTATGGCAAAAATACTTGGATAAAAAATCTGGTCATGTTCCTGCAGAATATGTGGAAGCTCATAAATCTGATGACCTTGAAGTAGGTCCATTACCATATATCTTCTTACCATTATTACCATTAATCTTTATCCTTGGGTTCAGCGATTATGGTATTCAAGGTGTTAAAATGAACGTAAACCTTGCGATGTTCCTTAGCTTGTTTATCGCTATGGGTTGTGAACTCATTCGTCATCGTGACTTCCGTAAAATGGCAGCAAGTATCCAAACTTTCTTTAAAGGTATGGGCGACCAATTTGCAAACACTGTAACATTGATCGTTGCTGGTGAAACATTTGCCTTCGGTTTAACTTCCTTGGGAATCGTAAAAGAATTCGTTTCCGCTATTCAAAGCCTTGCCATCTCCGCTGACGTAGTAGGTGTTATCGTATCTACAATTATTACAGGCTTAAGTATCGTAATGGGCTCTGGTGTTGCATCTATGTTCGCATTTGCGCCACTCGTTCCTAACTTTGCGGCTGACCTAGGTGGTAATGCAACAACTATCCTTCTTGGCATGCAAAATGCAGCCAGCGTAGGCCGTTTACTTAGCCCAATCAGTGCTGTTATGATCGCCGTAGCTGGTATCGCAAACATCTCTAGCTTTGACCTTGTAAAACGTACAAGCGTACCTGTAATTGTTACTTTCATTACGAGTACAATTGCTATCTGGATTATTTACTAATTTATGTTAAATAGGCATTGATGACCTAGATAGCTATTAGATTAGTCAGTAATAAGCTTGGATTACAATTTAATCTATTTTGGATAATTGATAATTTAATACACGAATAAATAAGGGATTTACCCCAATGAATGGGGTAAATCCCTTATTATATGCCTATATTATTATAGTTCCTATATTACTAGCAAGTTTTAATGTTACAATAGCTATAGATTACGTATCGTTCTTAGTGTGCATATAGTTTTATAGTAAAAGGGTGTTGTATGTATAATGTAACAATTACGACGACAGGCATATTCGATGAAATTCGACCATCATTGTTCCCTCTTGTAGAGGGCAAGGAAGGGATTACGTTTATAAATGCGTTGGAATATAGTACGGATGATATTTTACCTTTTGAAGAGGGCGATGATATTACAGATAATGGTCCTGAGATTGAGTTAGAGCATGAACGAATTCGCTCCTTTGTGGCGGCTCTTTGTGCAGAACATGGTAAACCGTATAACGAATTACGAGATGAGTTCGTAAAGGCTTTGCCTGAGTTTATGCTAGATGGTACCTATAAAGGTGAAGAGCTACTTTCAACCAAGAGAAGAGGGAGTTATAATGTCCATGTCTTGTACAAGAGCGAGCGTGGACGGGATTTATTATTCCAACACAATTATGGGGATACAAATGGGCTTCTTTATTTATCTGACCATATGGTGGGATATTTAATAGAGTCTTTATATGGTAGGAGCGGCATTTTTGGAATGGCAGTAGGAGCACAGCGTATTACCACTCCTTTGCGGTGTTATACCATTCATCAAGCAATAAATCGCGTTGATAGATATTATTTACCTGAGTTGATTGCAGTTCAAGCCTTAGATAATACATATTCTATGGATGAATCGAACCGGTCTGAGTTTCTGCTGATTGCTGATGTACTAGGGGTTTATATGGTGCAGGCCATGCATGGTCAGACAGAATCTGAACAGCTAGATACATTGTCCAAAGATCCATTTTTCCGCAAAGTTTGTGAACCTGTTCATCGATTTTATAGGAATTTGACCAATGATGCCATCATTTCTGTATATGATGAAAGCAACGACTGGACTGATAGCTTGTTACATGATTATATATATAATCTATATGATAGATTCAGTGAGGGGATAGACTACTGGGAGGAAGGAAATGAAGGTGTACTTGGTTACGTAAGGCATCGTATACTGAGTCCTTTGGCGGATGATCTTGTTAGAGAACTATCTCAAGAAAAGCTACGCGTCGATTTATATCCTGGTTTTGATAAAGCTAGAGCGTATTTTGATTTCTTGGTGCCCTATACTAGCCATGCAAAGAAAATGCTTATACACATAGGCGTTAAAGAGGATGATGATTGTCCTGATGATATAACTAATGCTGAGAATATCGGTGTAGATCTATTGTCTCATGTAGAATCACTGTCTCATAAAGGTGCTCAGTTAACGGTATTAGAACGTATATATTGCCTTCTAGATGGTTGTTATGAGGCTGTTCGACGATACCAGAATTATGAAGTACTAGTTTCTATCGTCAATGCTTTGGACGCAGCTATCGGTGAGGTAGATATCGAATCTCCTGACTCTTGGCAGGCTGAGTATGTGCAGCGGGTATCTCGCCTATCTAAATGGTATCGCATGTTAGGACATGCTTTCACAGGAAATAATGCCTATCAGAATCTATTGGAAGAACTCATTGCCGCGCAGGAACAAACGCCGTTGGTTCATGAGCCGTATTTCAATAACTATATTTGTGATGTAAGCTGTCAGGACAATGTCTTTAATCTTGAATGCTTGCAGTACTTATTATTGCATCATGATATTGAAATAGGTGATTGTGAAAGCTTTGATCAGCATATTCAGTCTATTGATCATCCGTATTTCAAGATGCCTTTTAAGGCATATGGGCAAATACACAACTTGCTAGACATAGAAACTGAACTCAATAGTAATGATATTGTATATTTCTTAGTTCTTTTGAAATCCATTCATCGTTTCTACCTAGATCAATTAGACAGAAATCTATGGAATGAATTGCTTCGATTATGGTCTATGTATGGTAAACGAAATTTCCAAGACTATTACGCAGAATGCTTATGTGCTAAGTATATGGCTGTGCTCGCTATGTACATGGGAGATAGAGAGGTGGCAGAACGAATCAAGCAGGATTTACACACCAGCTTTGAGAGGGCAAGACATTGGCATGAGCCTGTACCAAGTGATTATAGTTGGTCCACTTTTGCTTTTTATACGATGGCTCAAATCGACGAAGTCCTTGGTCATCTAGATTCAGCGCAAGAGTACTATGATAAGGCCTATGTTACACAAGCCTATACACAAGCTTGTTGGGCTTACTATGAAAGTAAATGTAACAGCCTCTGGAACGGAACTCAGTCATCAATAACTGAAACAAAACTTACAGCAACTAATATCCAACATATAGTAGCTGTGACGAAGCCTAATTTTGAGTCTATTATAAAGGAGAATAAAGGGGCATTCTCCTCTATTGGTGATTATAAAGAATTTTTCCATACACATATGATTTATCTATATATGTAAGTATATGTAAGGTAATAAAAAGACGCTCTTTTAGAGGAGCGTCTTTTTATTTAAAATGAATAAATAATGAAAATTTATCAAAGTTAATCATTGAAATAAAAATAAGCTAAGCTTATAATTGTAGTATATTGTGCAATTTTAGGTTACTATTGGTGCTTGTATGTGTATAGTTAGTTAGACCATACTATAAGGGATTGTATGGCTAATGTTTTACTATGAATTCAGGGGAGTAATTATGAATAAGAAGTTGTTAGTATTAGCAGGTATTTTGTCTGTATTGTGTGTAAATGGTTTAACTGTTTATGCAGATTCTACTGTTTCCACGAATAGTGAGAATTTGTTAGTTAATAGGAGTACGAATGCGGATGGTTCTACGAATTATGAGATTTCGACGACGAATTATCCTACATACCAAGGGACGTTTATAGGTTCTGGTGGTGATATTAACCATGGTATTCGCATCGAATCTGATGGTATATCTATTAGTGATACGGTAGAAGAGAATGCTGGCCATCCTGATGATCGTCATTCGCGCATTGGTGCGGGTTACTTTGATATGTATAACGGCACTCATGAGCTCGTTTGGTTAGAGGATTATGGTTTGGCCATCCTCGATCGAAAAGAAAATAAATACATGGCTCAGATGGAGCCTAAAACTTTCACCATGAGCAATGTACAAAGTGGTGATAAGTCTGAGCTCAGTACAGATGGCACGAAGATTGTGCACTATGATAATGAGAACAGCACTGAATACAATACGAATTATGGGTATAACGGGGTGACCATCACGACTACTGATGGGGACCATGATAATGAAAAAACGGTGTCTCTCACTAACAAAGGCCTAGATAATGGGAATAATAAAATTGTAAATGTGTCTAAGGGCGAGGTTTCCAAAACGTCTACTGACGCTATCAACGGTAGTCAGTTGCACGAGGTGAAAACGCAGGTCGATAACAATACGAATCGCATTTCCACGCTTGAAAATAATACCGTGAATATTGGGGACAAGGTGCTCAACAATGCTAAGTCTTATACGGATCGTCAGGTATCTAAGGTGGGCGCTGCCTCTGCGGCATTATCGGGCCTCCATTATCTCGACTACAATCCAAACGATAAATGGTCCTTCGCCACTAGCTTGGGCCACTATAAACACTCCACGGCTGGTGCTATTGGTGCGTCCTATCAGCCAAACGAAAACTCCATGGTTCACGCTGGCGTTACCGTTGGTGGTGAAAGCATGTTTAACATCGGTGCTTCTTTCAAAGTAGGCGAACAAGACCCAACACTTAAAACAAGCCGCTTTGAAATGGCGAAACAAATCAAAGACCTACAAGCGGACAATGCATCACTGCGCGCAGACAACGAAGAACTACGAGCTGAAGTTAACGAAATTAAAGCAGCGTTGAAAAAATTACAGTAATTGTAGTATTTATAATAGTCACATAAGTTATATAATAGCTAAGCTTTACGCTTGGACCATACATAGGCACGTTCTCGAGGATATAGTATACTTATACTAATGAGAGAACGTGCCTATTATTGTTTGAGAGGTGTTGTATGAAACTAAAAAGTACTTTGTTGAGCTTGGCTGTGGCACTTGCTTTCACCATACCTATTGATGCGGCGCAGTATACTGTTCCTGAAGGGCAACCACCTGTGCCAGGGGCTGATGCAAGTATTCCAGATACTGCGTATCAGAACTATCGTTATGGTGAAGCTCTGAATGCTAATGCGAGTGCAATTATTTTAGCGCGCAAGCACATATATGAAATGTTAGATAAGCAGGTTCAAGAGAATAAAAGGAATGTAGAAGACGCAGAACGTTGGAAAAAAGCACATGATAAATCTATGGATATATCTTCTCATGAATCTACGGTTATCTTGCTACACGAAGGTGAGCATCGGGCTAAAATGACCGTGCCTATTGGTGTTACTGGAAGTTTTTATAAGGAATCTCATAAGAAGGATGGGATAGCTTCTTTTGCCGGTGAAAACAGTGCTATTACTGGGCTTGTTAGTTTTAGTGAAAGCTTTGTAGATGATGCAGCCTATAAATCGGCTAAACAAAAGGGTGCGTTTAATTATCCTGGTATTACGAAAGGGTATTGGAGTATAACAGATAAATATTATGGTGAGAATACGCCTTTAATGTTGGCTGCTGTTACGTTTGATAAACAACCAAACCACAATTATGTGGCAGCGCTTGGCCATATAAATCACCCAATTACTACTAAGGTAGAGAGTACAATGGCTAATTTTGTAATACCATCACTACAGCCAATAGATGATGTAGATGGTACAAGTGATGCTGTTACATGGGGGAATGTAACATATCGCTTGCCTAAGGGTATGCAGTTACAATCAGAAATGAAAGAGGGGCCACATGCAGAAGGTCGTGTATATGTAGGGCCAGACATGCGGCTGGTTGTAACAAGAGGTCCTATACAGATAAAAGATCATCCAATGGTTGCATATCCTAAACGTGTTTTTAAAGATCTTATCTATAGATCCTCTAAATTATTGTTACAAAATGTACCAATCCAATCTGCGATGGTGTTGAATAATGGTGTTCCTACCTATATCATGGATCAATATAATCCTGGTAAGCTATCACGTATACTCCATTTGATACAAGATAATGAATACTCCTATGTTATGGTATTGTCGTATAAAGATGGTAAAACTAAATACAATCATCTAAAGTTACGTAATATGATGGAATACTTAGACTTTAAAAACGCTAACCAGTTAAGAAGCAAGATAGAAAAGAAGCTAAAGAAATAAGAAAAAGACCGTACCTTGGGGTGCGGTCTTTTCAGTGTTTATCTATATATTTCTATTATTCGTTCCTTATTGTATCGTATATTAGTTCGTCATATAATAACATTAGGATAGTTAGACGAGGTTGGGCCTCTCTTCGTCATCGAAGGGAGGGATAAGCCTATGAGTGATTATGAAATAATCATGCTCCTTTTACAAGTACTGGCTATTGTCATTGCTTTTGGAGCACTGGTAGCCCTTATTTGCCTTACAAAAAGCAAATAGCCCTCCGTTACCGCATGGTAGCTAAGTAAACAGAAAGGCCATTTCCTAAGTATTTTGATTTTCGAGATGCGCCCGACGTTTCCACTCGTCTGACTATCTATTTATATTATAGGAACAAAGTTGTATATCGTCAAATTGTGATAAATGAGTACCGTTATATTAGTTTTATAGATATTTGAGCTTACATATATGATGTATAATAAGTATAGTTTACATGATAGTTTATGAGTCTTAAGGAGAGATATATGTTACGGCGATTTTTCATGATGATGGCGCTGATGGTAGCCTTTACTATGCATAGTCAAGCGATTTCAATACAGGAGCTCAAGTCATCACCGCAGTTTAAGGTAGTTGCTGAGGTAACGCCTGATGTTCCTAATGCTAATGAGCATACTACGTGGTATTTAGACACGAGTTCTATTGAGGTGCTAGAGTACGCGCTGCCTATGTATAAGATTAAGGCCACTGTGTACAATGCGTATCAGTCGCCGCGGAAACATGTCATTTTTAGTGATGCCTGGACTGTGTCCTATGATACGCGTCAGTCCTTAGCAAGTCAGGTATACCGTGCGAAACAGGCGGGAACTTCGTTGACGACGGTTATTGATGCGGCACAGACGAAAACAGGTATGACGGGCACTGAGGAACCATTGGGGAAATTCTCCTTTGATGGACAGTCGCTGCCGATTCAGGTGAAAGCCTCAACTCGTGCTATTTTGCGCACGGCACCGAATACGACGCGTTACGATATAGCAGATACGTTATTCTATGAAGCGTACCGTATGCATTTTGAAGATGTGGTGGTGAAATGAGGCTCATGATGAAAGTATTATATATAGCAATGGCATTGGCGCTGTCTTGTGTGGTGCCCGTGCACAGCATGTCTATGCAGGAATTACAAAATACGAACCGCTTTGAAATGCTTCATGGCTTTGGTGAAAGCGGCAATGGTGATGGAACCTATATAGATAAGGATTCCATCAAGGCCTCTAACGGACCGAATGGCTCCAAGCAAATTGCTGTCACGCAGTATGTGCTCATGCCTGCTGGTGACATGATTCAAGAAAAGCAAGTCCTGTACACCTTTGATACAAAGCAATCCCTTGCTAATTTAATTAAGAAATTGGATGCTCATCAATTAGGATCGTATAAAGAACTGTGGCTGTTTAAACAAAAGCACTCAGGCGTAACATCTAGTGTTGTTGATTTCAAAGAGTATCATATAGATGGAAATCGCTATGACACACAAAGTGAAGCAAGCGATAGACGAATGGCAACGGCCCCTGTAGACTTTGGCTTTGCAGGATACCTCTTGGCTAATCGACTGTATGAACAGATGTATGGCGTACAATTTGATGATGTAGTGGGAAAATAAGAAAAACTCCTATTGGTTTTCACCGATAGGAGTTTTGTATTTATCTATATATTTCTATTATTCGCTCCTTATTGTATCGTATATTAGTTCGTTCTATAATAGACTTAGGATAGTTAGATGAGGTTGGGCCTCTCTTCGTTTTTGAAGGGAGGGTTGCTTATGAGTGGTTATAAAATCATTATGATTATCCTTGGGATTTTATCAGTCATGATATCCTTTGGAGCACTTGTGGCGCTTATTTGTCTAGAAATAGCAAAATAGCCCTTCGTTTCTTCGGAAATTAGATAAAACGAAAAGGCCATTTCTACATGTTTCATTTAGTTTAGAGATGAGCCTGACGTCACTACTCGTCTGACTATCTACTTATATTATAGGGATAAAGATATATATCGTCAAATGGAGATAAATCGTATAAATATCAACCTTATAAATAGCAATTAGAAGTAAATCCTATATACTAAATTATAAAATTATTAATAATAGGCACGGTCTTATTTGCATAGTATACTTATGCTAATAAGGTTGTGCTTATTTTGTTGTAATGTGAGAGAAGAAAAAGAGAGGGTTTTATGTTACGTAAAAGTGTAATTATGATGGCAGTAGCAACTGCTTTCACCATAAATGTAAGTGCTGTACAGATCGAAGTGCCAGCCGGACAGCCGCCTATGCCTGGAGCAGATGCGAGAATTCCTGCCAATGCGTATGAGAATTATCGGCATATTAATAAAGTAGCGGAGCAAGAGGCAGAGTCATATAGTCAATTTGCAAAATCGAATCCTAAAAATCCGCCATCTACGCTTGATAAG
>OBVJ01000314.1_pt1 | contig 26853 bp, 12 predicted proteins | sample 1495071 | NCBI WGS metagenome assembly OBVJ01 (sample SAMEA2579985, study PRJEB22360) | human gut metagenome | reverse complement strand
AGAAAGACCCTTATAGGGTCAGAGCAAACCACCCGTTCTACGGGTGGTTATGATTGTTATTTTGTAAGTAGGAAATTTAATTTATCTTTATAAGATTTTTGTGTAGGCGCCATTAATATACCTTGCATATATTCGCTGATAACAGGGATGTATTTGGAATAAATCATACTAAATACATCTTTATCAACAGCATGTATAAAGCTATCGTATGGATTACTAGGCAATAAGTATTTAAAAACAATAAGTAATCTAAAGATATTAGTAATCTGTTTTTGAGAGTTTAGATTATAGTTTTTGATGAAATCTACGAGTAAAGGCAGGTCCTTTTTTAGCATAGGATAATCCTGATTGATAAAACTAGAAAAGTGTGCACAATCGTTACGAACTTGATTTAGAAATAGCATACAGGTACGTAGTTGGCTTGGCGTTAGATTGAAAAAAGAAGAAATGTTATTTTGAATTTTTAGAACTTCGTAAAAATGCAACATTTCTCCAAAAGTGAGCTTGTTTATAAAAATCCATATTGGAATATGACCATGAGCAGAGCGATAATGATTAAATGGTTTATATGTAGTGTCTTTATATAGTTTTTTTAATCGATTTATTAGTAATATGTGTTTCAGTTTGTGATCCTTGGTCTTTAGAGAATGGGTATAGTTGTTAGAATTTAGATACGGTTCTTGGTAATTGATTATGCTATCACCATCAAATGGACCATAAGCTTTTGCGAATTCATAAGCCATACATGTTTTTAACCGTTGTTCAATTTGTAGAATTGGATAAAATATAAGATTCTTTATTCTAGTATCTACCTGCTGAACGCTATATAATTTAAAGAAATCAATATCATCAATATAGCCATTATCAGATAAAAATGGCTTGTTATATTGGTTAATAATATTGTAGTATCCATATGTTTGGAGTAGTTCAATTACATATGCTTTAGAATGTTGGAGTGCATGCATTCTAATAGCTCGTTCAGTTACATCCTTTTTAAAAGGGTTATGTATAGTAATTCGGACTGGGCCATTGATATTAGGGCCAGTAGGAGTATTAATGTATTTAGGTAGTAATCCCACATCCGATAATTTATCTATCTGTTCGTCATATGTTTTAAACGGTTTCATAATAGCAAAAAAGGGCATGCACACGAATGTACATGACCTTTTTTCAGGTTGCAGTCTTTAGAAGACCTCCCCAGATACCATGTACACACTATATCATTGTACATTCCTTTTGTCAAACTCCTTTCTTTAATAATTCTAAACACTCAGGAATGCCATTGTAGCAAAGCTAATATCAGAACACTCATCTAAGAACTCATCTGGCAGTAATAGTTCTACCACAAAAGCATTAGCTTGCCTTTCAATTTTATCAATAGAAAACAATGTATGCTTTCGTAGGAAAGGGGTATTAACATTAGGCTGTAGTATTGCATGGCCTAATTCGTGGGCACAGACAAAAGGAAGCATATCATCATGCATAGAAGTATTTAGATGAATAGACTTCATACGAAAATGGACATCATAGAATCCTAGAATCTCCCCTAATTCTTCATAGCGAAACACAATATCAAGATCCTCACAAATTCTAAAAGGGTCACAGGTATTGTGGTTTTTCTTTAATCTTTTAACAATCCCTTTTATATCCACAACAAGCACTCCTACTTGTTTTTATATTTGTTTGGGGTAAATTTTTATTTAGCTCTTTCTTTAGCAAGGCGAATGGAATTTTCTAAGGCGATACGGAATAGATTTTTTGTATCTTCGTCCATTTCTTGATCACCGTTGTAAAAGAAAAGGGCAGCATTACTATCTAGGTATCAAGGATAGACTGCAATCTTTTTTGAATATCACGCTCATCTTTATTATTGAAAGTATTCTGATTGTCTATATTAACACCGTGAAGTGTGTTCATATCAACGTTAAAGGAGTCAGCAATACCTTCTAAAATTTCAAAGCTAGATTTTCTTTTGTCACGCTCATACATACTTATAAGGCTTTTTGAAATTTTTAAATATTCAGAAAGCTCTGCTTGTGTAACATTATGAGACGTGTGCAGTTTATATAGCGTTTGACCAAATGGCATAAGGTTCACGTCCTTTCTATACAAATAATATCACACAAAAAGAGTTGGCAAAAGTATTGGTTATATCTATGCCTCTGCTGCTATGTATGAACTTAATGAGCGCATCCCAAGGGATGAGGTAAAAAAGAAAATATCTTATTTCTTTGATGTTCCAGTTCAAGAAATATTTTTTTAATACAAGGTTAACTTAAAATTATCTTTTTAGGGCGTGGCAGGAGGACTGAAAATGAGAGGAATTATTGTAATAGATGATAAAGCTATTGAGAAAAATATAAGTTGGTAGAAGTTCATATATTAAGGAGCGTGCTCCAGAGCTTGTACGTAATGATGAAATATGTCTTGGACATTTAAATAATTCTCGTTTACTAGAATGGAAAGATCCTAATGTACAATCCTTTATAAGAAATTTATTACGTTATGCTGTTCTCCGTGATGGATTTAGAGCAGAATATAAAAAATCAAAGTAATATTGTTAATCAAAGACCATTCATCGAATGGTCTTTTGTTTTTTATATAAATAATTCAAAAGTTCAAAATTAATTATTCCCTATAAATCCAGTATTTATCTGTATTCTTGCGGTATTAATCAAATTAGTCAAATAAAAAGTCAAAAAAAGTCAAAAATTTTTAATTTGACCTATTGATTTTTTGACTTAATCAGATTATTATAATGACATAAGGTTGAAGAAACCTAGAAATAAAGCAAGAAATTAAACAGACTTAAAAGGTCAAATAGATATACTTGTAGTAAAAAAGTGAGGTAATATATATGAACAACAACTTCAATAACTTTGGTAGCGATTTCGGTAGCATGAACGACTTGTTCAATCAATTGATGGGTAACATGGGTGGTTATTCCACAGAAAACCGTCGTTATAAAATTAATGGTCGTGAAGTAACTCCTGAAGAGTTCGCTTATTATCGTCAAACTGGTCGTTTGCCTTCTAACGAAGAAATGCAAGCTGCTCAAGCTGCACAACAAGGCAAAATGAAACAAGACGGCATCCTTGCTCGTTTGGGTACAAACTTAACTCAACAAGCTCGTGATGGTAAACTCGATCCAGTAATTGGTCGTAATAAAGAAATCCAAGAAACAGCAGAAATCCTTGCACGTCGTACTAAAAACAATCCTGTACTTGTAGGTGATGCTGGTGTTGGTAAAACAGCAGTCGTAGAAGGCTTAGCACAAGCTATCGTTAATGGCGATGTTCCAGCAGCTATTAAAAATAAAGAAATCATTTCCATCGATATTTCCGGTTTGGAAGCTGGTACTCAATATCGTGGTTCCTTCGAAGAAAATATCCAAAACCTTATCAAAGAAGTTAAGGCCGCTGGTAACATTATCTTGTTCTTCGATGAAATCCATCAAATCTTGGGTGCTGGTTCCACAGGCGATGGTCAAGGCTCTAAAGGCTTAGCAGATATCTTGAAACCTGCTTTGTCCCGTGGTGAAATGACTGTTATCGGTGCTACAACACAAGATGAATACCGTAACACAATCATGAAAAACGCAGCTCTTGCTCGTCGTTTCAATGAAGTTAAGGTAAATGCACCATCTCCAGAAGATACTTTCAAAATTTTACAAGGCATTCGTCCATTGTATGAAGCGCATCATAATATCGAATTGCCAGATGCAGTGTTGAAAGCCGCTGTAGATTATTCCGTACAATACATTCCTCAACGTAGCTTGCCAGATAAAGCCATCGACTTGATCGATGTAACAGCAGCTCACTTGGCTTCTCAACATCCTGTAACTGATATTAAAACATTAGAAGCAGATATTGCTGAAGCTAAAGCTAAACAAGAAGAGTTTGCTCAAAAAGAAGATTATGAATCCGCTATTAATGAAAAAATGCGTATTCAAAAATTACAAGAAGAAATCGACAAGCACACTGATAACCAAAAGGTTGTGGCTCAAGTTAACGATGTAGCGGAAGCTGTTGAAAGAATGACAGGTATCCCTGTATCTCAAATGGGTGCATCCGATATCGAACGCTTGAAAGACATGAAATCTCGTTTACAAGCTCACGTAATCGGCCAAGACAAAGCAGTAGAAGCTGTATCTAAAGCTATCCGTCGTAACCGTGCAGGCTTTGACGAAGGTAACCGTCCAATCGGTAGCTTCTTATTCGTAGGTCCTACTGGTGTTGGTAAAACAGAATTGGCTAAACAATTAGCACTCGATATGTTTGGTAACAAAGATGCTATCATTCGCTTGGATATGTCCGAATACAGTGATCGCACAGCTGTTTCTAAATTGATTGGTGCTACAGCTGGTTATGTTGGTTACGAAGATAACTCCAACACATTGACTGAACGCGTTCGTCGTAATCCTTACTCCATCGTATTGTTCGACGAAATCGAAAAAGCAGACCCTCAAGTTATTACATTACTTCTTCAAGTATTGGATGATGGCCGCTTAACAGATGGTCAAGGTAACACAGTAAACTTCAAAAATACAGTTATCATTGCTACATCTAACGCAGGCTTTGGTTATGGTCAAAATAATGACGATGAAAACAAAGTTGATGTAATGGAACGTATCGCTCCATTCTTCCGTCCAGAATTCTTGAACCGTTTCAATGCAGTAATTGAGTTTAATCAATTAAGCAAAGACGACTTGAAGAAAATCGTAGACTTGATGCTTGATCAAGTTAACAAAACTTTGGCTAAAAAAGACATCACTCTTGATGTAACTGATGCAGCTAAAGAATTATTGATGGAACAAGGTTATGATAAAACTATGGGCGCTCGTCCATTACGTCGTGTTATCGAATCTGAAATCCGCGATAATGTAACTGACTTCTACTTGGATCACATCGATGCAAAACACTTGCTTGCTGATGTTGTAGATGGTCACATTGTAATTAGCGACAAAGATGCTGCTAATACATCTGATGATACATCTGCAGATGATAAAGCTGCAGACGACGGCAAACAAGCTGATGATGCTGCATCCAAGGACAATAAATAATCAGTAGGCTATTAACACTAACTAATGAATCCCTTACAACTCTCTCCATATACAAATAAATAATAATAGTCCTATTGATGGTGAAAGCACTCGACAATATGTCGAGTGCTTTTTTTATGGATTAATAGTTTTGTATTAATAAAAGAATTTTGTATACATGACAAAAATCATTGCTAATATATCGATTTATTTAGTATAATCATATCTATAAATTCAATATTCTATAGAATTTAAAAAAGAGATGAAGAAAGGGAGGAGATTATTGATGTCACATTATGTAGATCTAAATAGCGATTTAGGTGAAAGTTTTGGCAACTACACATTAGGCATGGATGGTGAAGTGTTAAATCACGTCACAAGTGCCAATGTTGCTTGTGGATGGCATGCTGGAGATCCTCTCATTATGGATGCTACAGTTCGCATGTGCAAGGAAAAGGGCGTAGCCATAGGGGCTCATCCTGGTTATCCTGATCTAATGGGCTTTGGTCGTCGCGCAATGGCAGTCAATCCTGCAGAGGCTAAAGCATATATGATATATCAAGTTGGTGCATTACAAGCCTTCTGTGATAGCTATGGCGTTACATTACAACATATGAAATTACATGGTGCTTTTTATAACACTGCTTGTGTAACTCCTGCATTGGCAGATGCTGTATTAGATGGCTTACAAGCGGTAAACCCTAATATTGCAGCTATGGTGTTGAGCGGTAGCTATATTGCAAAAGAAGCACAGCGCCGAGGCATTCCTGTAATTCAGGAGGTATTTGCTGATCGTGGTTATACCGATGAAGGTACATTGGTACCTCGTACAGAACCTGGCGCTTTTATAAAAGACCCTCAAGAGGCTCTTGAACGAGTTCTTATGATGGTTACAGAAGGCAAGGTTGTCACTAATACAGGTAATACTATTGATATTGTAGCTGATTCCGTATGCGTACACGGCGATAACCCAGAAGCGATAGCTTTCACAAATTACATTCGTGAAGGCCTTACAAAAGCGGGTGTTACAGTGGCTAATTTTCAAAACCGTAAATAGTAAAACGGCCATTAGAGAATAAGCAATACATAGCAAATACGTAATAAATAATGAATACGTAATAAATAGTAAATATGTAGTAAATAGTAAGTACATAATAGATAGTTAATAAATTATTGTGTGGAGGTTTTTATGAAACCAATTTCAGGTAAAGCAAGTTTATCTGTCCTCTTGGGGGCAGCTTTCTTGATGGCCACGTCCTCTATTGGGCCGGGCTTTATGTTACAAACGGCGGCATTTACGAATGATTTAAAAGCAGACTTTGCGTTTGCCATCATTGTGTCTGTTATTTTTTCAATTATTGCACAGCTTAATGTGTGGACCATCATTGGCATATCTAAAATGCGTGGTCAAGATATTGCGAATAAAGTATTGCCAGGACTTGGCTATTTCGTAGCATTCTTGATTTCTCTTGGGGGCCTTGCGTTCAATATCGGCAACATTGGGGGCGCATCTATGGGCCTAAACATTGTATTTGGTATTGATACAACAACTGCGGCGGCTATCAGTGGTATCCTTGGTATTCTATTATTCGCCTCTCCAAAAATGGGGGGTGTACTAGACAACACAGCTAAAATTCTTGGTACTGTTATGCTAGTATTGATTGGCTATGTAGCATTCTCTACAAATCCGCCAGTGGCTGAAGCGGTTACTCATGCGGTGGCACCAACGCATTATCCATGGCTTGCAACTATTACCCTTATCGGTGGTACCGTAGGTGGTTACATTACATTCTCTGGTGGTCACCGCCTTATCGATGCGGGTATTACTGGTCAAGAGCATTTGAAAGATGTACGTCGTGCAGCGTTCATGGGCATGTCCGTAGATGCAGTGGTTCGTATCTTGTTATTCTTAGCGGTTCTGGGCGTTGTGTCTATGGGCTATGCACTAGACCCTAAAGATCCAGCTGGTTCTGCATTCCTTCTTGGTGCTGGTGAAATTGGCCATAAATTATTCGGTATCGTATTCTTCTGTGCAGCCTTAACATCTGTAGTAGGTGCAGCGTACACATCCGTGTCCTTCTTAAAAACATTGTTCAAAGTAGTAGAACGCAATGAGAAATTGACTATTATGACATTTATCTTCGTTTCTACATGTATTTTGATCTTCATTGGTAAACCAGCATCCTTGTTGATTTTGGCTGGCTCCGTAAACGGCTTAATCTTGCCGATTACATTGGCAGTAATGCTCTTTGCTACTCATAAATCTGAAATCGTAGGAGACTACAAACATAATAAACTGTTATACTATACAGGGTGGATTGTAGTACTTGTAACAGCTTACATCGGCGTTACATCCTTACAAGGCATTGCTAAATTACTTGGTTAATTTGATAGTTGTGAAAGTACCATTATTTTCGTTTGAAGGTAATGGTTCTTTCTGGTTTTAGGAAGGAGATACCTATGAAACCTATAATTTCACCTGTAGGGGATTGCGCTATCTCTATTGATTTTGGTCAAGTTATCGATCCAAAGATTAATCGACATATTCGTCAAACTATAGAGCGAATTCAAGAGCTGAATCTAGAGGGGATTATTGAATTAGTACCTACCTATTGTGCATTGCTTTTGCAATATGATGCTATGCTATACTCTTATGCAGAATTGTGTAACATCATTGAGCCTACATTGGAGCAGACTGTAACAGATAATGCTAATGAACTTGTTACCGTCGTGGAAATTCCTACCGTTTACGGTGGTGAGTTTGGTCCAGACCTTGGTTTTGTAGCCTCTCATAATAATCTAACTGAAGATGAGGTCGTAGCCATTCATAGTGGTACAGACTACTTGGTATATATGCTTGGTTTCATTCCTGGGTTTACCTATTTGGGCGGCATGGATCCACGTATTGCAACGCCTCGTTTATCCTCACCAAGAACATTGATACCGGCAGGCTCTGTAGGCATTGCAGGGGAACAAACTGGCACGTATCCATCTGACTCTCCAGGGGGCTGGCAAATCATTGGCCGTACACCGGTAACGATGTATGATATGTCTAAGGAACAAGCGGCGCTATTAAGTGCTGGCGACTATGTGCGCTATGTGCCAATAGATGAAGCGGAATATAATCGTATTAACGCATTGGGAACGGACTATGTGCCATCCATGTATGAAGTAGAGGTAGGTGAGTTACGTGGCTATTAATGAATTTAAACCAGCATCTATCTACGTAAATGCACCTGGTATGTACACTACCATTCAAGATGAAGGTCGCGTTGGGTTTCAACAATATGGTATGCCTGTAGCAGGTCCTATGGATAGTGAAAGCTATCTCTTGGGGCAAGCGCTAGTAGGTAATGTAGAAACGGCAGGTGCCTTAGAGTGCACATTGTTACCGCCTACACTCACCGTGAAAGGCACATGTATCGTTGCTTTCACAGGGGCCGACATGGAACCAACCATCAATAGTGTACGAGTACCGAGATATATTCCGTTTGTATGTCACGACGGCGATGTCATTTCCGGTAGTTTTAGCCAATGTGGCGTGCGCATGTATATTTCTTTTTCTGGAGGTATCGATGTGCCAAGCATCAACGGCAGTGTATCGACCCATACAAAGGCTAAAATTGGGGGCCTTGAGGGGCGACCATTACAAAAGGGTGATGAACTTGGCATCAAAGCGTTCACCAGAGATGACGTGCATGTCTGCGATTACCGTGGTGAAGGGCATGCTCTATTCAATACCGCCTTATATAACCGTGGGGGACGTGAATGTCATGAACCGTTACGCGTTGTATTAGGTGATCAGGCAAAACATTTCACCGAGAAGGGAATCAAGACCTTTAGTGATAACATCTATACACTGACTGTAGAATGTGACCGTATGGGCTTCCGCTTAGATGGTCCTGAAATTGAACACGTAGACAGTGCAGATATTATTTCCGATGGTGCCGTATTTGGCTCTATCCAAGTGCCATCGAATGGACATCCCATTGTCCTCATGGCAGATCGCCAAACAACAGGGGGCTATACAAAAATAGGCACTATTATTACCGCAGACCTACCTCGGCTTAGCCAATTGCCGGTAGGGGATGGGATTAACTTTAACATCGTGTCTATTGACGAAGCGCAAGATATATACCGAGCGTATATAGAACGATTACATAAGCGCATCAAATTAGCACATGAACAAAGTGCTTATGTATTTAAATTAAATAATGTCATATAAAAAATAACGTCTAAAGAGATTATTCTTTAGACGTTATTTTTGTTTTTGGCTGCTAATTTATCTCAATTTGAGTGAAATGCTAATTTATAAAAATTTAATGAAATATAGTGCTGTAAAACGGGTGGGGTTATTAGAGTGTAGCTATATAAGGCATCTTGACCATTATTTTTATAATTTATCAATTATATTTATATGGAAAAAGTTAAAATGTGAGTTTAAATTCATCTTCTCTTCTAAATTATGGTATAAAATCACCCCAATTATTAGATTTTATTTTATAAGGGGGTTAAAGAACTCCCATTATTGCTGTATTTGCAATAGCTATTCCAAAAATGAAATATTAGTGAAAAGTGGTTGCAGGCATATCGAAAAATTTGGTATACTAACTATATCGAAAAACTTGAATTGAAATTATTTGTTATATAGAAGTTTGAGAGCTTTATAGTAGTTTAAAGGAGAAAACAATGAACAAGATTTTTAAAGTGGTTTGGAACAAATCCAAAAATTGCTACGTAGTAGTATCTGAATTTGCTAAGAATAATAGCGGTAAAAAGAAAACCGTTGTAGCTGGTATCTTTGCTGCATTGGCTATGACTAATGCTAATGTGGCATTGGCTGTAAATGATGTGCCTACCGGAGCTGATGCAACTGCAGTTGCATTTGGTAGTGGTGCTACTGTTACAGGTGCAAATGCAGTTGGTTTAGGTAGTGGTGCTAGTGTTACAGGTGCCAATGCAGTCGGTTTAGGTATCAGTGCTAGTGTTACAGGTGCTAATGCAGTCGGTTTAGGTAGCAGTGCTAGTGTTACAGGTGCTAATGCAGTCGGTTTAGGTAGCAATGCTAGTGTTACAGGTGTAAATGCAATTGGTTTAGGTACAAATGTAAAAGCTACTCTTAGTGATGTTGTTGCAATTGGTACTGCTGCAAAAGTAGAGACTGCTAGTGGTGGGGTTGCTATTGGTCAAAATGCTTATTCAAAAGCTCGATATGGTAATACACCAAGTGTTGCTGTAGGTAAAAATTCAATTGCAAATGGTGGTACTGCCGTTGCTCTTGGTACTGGTGCGACAGTAAACGAAGCTGGTGCTTCATATTCACAAGGTATTGCCATCGGTGGTGGTGCATTACCGGGGCAAGGGGCGGTTGTTGTAGGGGACCAAGCCATTGCTATTGGTGGTAATACAAAGGCTCTTGGTCACTCATCTATTGTTATTGGCGGTGACGATGCTGATAGAATGACGTCTACTAGAGCAGTTTATACTGATATTACAACAGGTAAACCTGCTGTCGCTACTGTTTCTGCTGCTGTTAAAGCTTTAACAGGGTATGAAATTAAGTGGAGGGATTATAATAATGCTACAGCAGACCATATCGGTATCACAGTGGGCACTAAAGGTCAATCTGGTAATGCCGGCATTGCTATTGGTACGGGCGCTGACTCTAAAAATCGTATTGCTGGTGCTTTGACAGGTGTTAATACAAGTGCTGCCGATAATGATTCTGTAACAAATGCTATCGCTATTGGTACAGGTGCGAAAGCAAATCGCGATAACTCTGTCGCTTTAGGTGGTGGTTCTACTACAGATAAGCCAGGTACTAAACAAACTAGCTATACATTGCCAACAGGGGTTACTGCAAAATGGTCTGGTGGTGAATCAACGTTAGAAGGTGACGTTGTTTCCTTCGGTTCTGCAGGTTTTGAGCGTCAGTTGAAAAACGTTGCTCCTGGTGAAGTAAGTGCTACTTCTACAGATGCCATCAATGGTTCTCAGTTAGCTGCTATTGCAGATCAAATTGCATATAAGTATGTATCTATTAATTCTACTGATACTCCTAATAAAGATAATACTGGTGCGAAAGCTAATAACTCTATTGCTATTGGTCCTAATGCATCTACAGATAATACTGCAACAAGCTCTGTAGCTATTGGTGATGGTGCTAATACAACAGGTCGATCTACAGTTGCATTGGGGTTATCAGCACAAGCTACATCGGCAAATGCTACAGCGTTAGGTGCTAACTCCATTGCGTCCGAGGATGATACTGTGGCAGTTGGTCATGGTGCTAAGGCAACAGATGGCAATGCCAGTGCTTTTGGGGCTGATGCGATAGCTTCCAATATTGAGTCTACCGCAATTGGTCATGGTACTGCTGCATCTGGTGCATCCTCTACTGCATTGGGATCCAGAGCAAAGGCCGCTGGAACTGCAGGTGTTGGTATCGGTATGTTAGCCAATGCAACTAAAGATTATAGTATTGCTATTGGCGGAGAAAGCTCTTCCACTGCAGATAACAGTATTGCTATTGGTAGAAAAAGCTCAGTATCAGAGAATGATGGTATTGCTATCGGTACTAGAACTAATGCAAGTGCAGCTAAATCGATTGCTATTGGTGATGGTGCTAGTGCTACAACTGCTGATGGTGTTGCAATAGGTTCTAAGTCTGTTGCTAGTACTGCGGCAGGTGTAGCAGGTTATAATGCTAATACTGGTCGTACTGATACTTATGCTAACTTAACTGGTGCAACGTTAACATCTACATTAGGTGGTGTTGCAGTAGGTACAACAGGTCAAACTCGTCAAATCAACTATGTTGCTGCTGGTACAGCTGATACAGATGCAGTAAACGTAGCACAATTGAAGAGTGTGAACCTTGCTTTCACAGGTGATACAGGCAGTGGCGATGTAAATCTAGCAAATAGTAAATTGGCTGTAAACGGTGATAATACATATATCACAACTACAGCTAATGGTAAGAAAATTACTATTACTGGTAAAAAACAAGATATTACTGTAACTAATGGTGTTGCTTCTGCAACTGCAGGTATGGCAGATGCTCAAAACGTAGCTGATGCAATTAATCAAGCAGTTGCTAATAGTTCTTCCAGTTGGAACTTATCTGCTAATGGTGAAGCGACAACAGCAACCGTTGAAAAAGGTAATAAAGTAGATTTCTCTGGCGATGATAACATTACTGTTGCAAGAAACGATAAAAACATCTCTTTAGCTTTGAAGAAAGATCTTACTGGCTTGAATAGTGCATCTTTCAATAATGCTGCAGGCAATCCAACTGTAAAAATTGATGGCAACACAGGTATCAATGCAGGCGACATGAAGGTTACTAATGTAGCAGATGGTGTAGCTGACAAAGATGCTGTCAATGTTTCTCAATTGAAGAAAACAGACGATAAAGCAGAAGCTAACAAAACTGCAATCGCTCGTAAAATTTCCTTAGGTGGCAACACTGGTTCTACTGCAGAGAAATCCTTGAGCACAGGCGATGTAAAATTCAATGTGAAAGGTGCTAATGGTTTAACTACGGTTGCTTCTGGCGATGATGTAACTGTTAAACTTGATGATACTACTAAAGACACAATCGATAATGCTGCTGATAAAAACTTGAGCAACTTGAACCCAGCTGGTGAGCAAAAAGTAAAAGATTTAGCGGCTTGGAAAGTTGTGGCTAACAGTGGTACTGCTGAAAATGTTAAAGGTGGCGACACAGTTAAGTTTATCGATGGTGATAATGTTGAAATTACTCAATCCGGTAAAGATTTCACAATCTCCACTAAGAAAGATGTAACATTCGATAATGTAACTGCAAACCAAGCTATCACAGCTCCTAAAGTGAAAGCTACAACTGGTGTAGAAACACCGCAAGTAACAGGCTTGACTAATACAACTTGGACTCCAGGTCAAACACAACCAGTATCTGGTCGTGCAGCAACAGAAGATCAATTGAAAGCAGTTGATAATCAAGTAGCTACTAATAAACAAAATATTGCTGATAATAAAACAGCAATCGATAAAAATACAACAGCTATTGCTCGTAAAATTTTCTTAAATGGTAATACTGGTACTACAACTAAGAAATCCTTAAGCGCTGATGATGTAGACTTCACTATTAAAGGTGAAGATGGTATTACTACAACCGCTTCCGGTAATGATGTAACAGTTAAACTTGATACAGATACTAAAAATAAAATCGATAACGCTGCTGACAAAGATTTGAGCAATTTGACTCCAGATGGTAAAAAGCAAGTTAAAGATTTAGCGGCTTGGAATGTAGTTGCTAATAATGGTACTGCAGAAAAAGTGTTAGGTGGCGACACTGTTAAATACATTAATGGTGATAACATTCTCATTACTCAATCTGGTAAAGATTTCACATTCGCTACTAAGCCAGATGTAACATTCAATACGGTAACGGCTAACGACACTATTACAGCTCCAAAAGTTAAAGCTACAACTGGTGTGGAAACGCCTCAAGTAACTGGTTTAACTAATAAAACTTGGGATCCAAATAACATTACATCTGGTCGTGCAGCAACTGAAGACCAATTGAAAGCTGTAGATGATCAAGTTAAAGCTAATAAAGACAATATCACTCAAAATGCTGGTGATATTGCAACAAACAAAACAAATATTGCTAAAAATGCTGGTGATATTGCTGATAACAAAACTGCTATCAATAAAAATGCTGGCGATATTGCAAACAATGCAAGAGAAATTGCTGCAAACAAAGATAAAATCGACCAAAATACAACAGCTATTGCTCGTAAAATCTCCTTAGGCAGTGATGATGGTGATACAGATGAAAAATCTTTGAGCACAGGTGATGTGAAGTTCAATATTAAAGGTGAAAATGGCATTACTACTGCAGCTAATGGAGTAGATGTAACTGTTAAATTGGACGATGCTACAAAAGATAAAATCGATAATGCAGCAAACAAAGATTTGAGCAATTTAACTCCAGCTGGTAAACAACAAGTTAAAGATTTAGCAGCTTGGAATGTAGTAGCTAACAATGGTACTGCTGAAAAGGTTCAAGGTGGCGATACAGTTAAATTCATCGATGGTGATAATGTTTCCATTACACAAAATGGTAAAGAGTTCACTGTTGCCACAAAGAAAGATGTAACCTTCGATAACGTTACAGCAAACCAAAAAATTACAGCTCCAGAAGTGAGTGGTTTAACAAATACTACTTGGGTACCAGGTCAAACAACACCTGTATCTGGTCGTGCAGCCACTGAAGATCAATTGAAAGCCGTTGATGATCAAGTAACAGCAAATAAAGCTAACATCACTAAGAATGCTGATGCTATTAAAGCTAACAAAGATAATATTGCAGCAAATAAAGAACAAATTGATAAAAATACAACAGCAATCGCTCGTAAAATCTCCTTAGGTGGTAACACTGGTTCTACTGATGAAAAATCCTTGAGCACAGGCGATGTGAAATTCAATATTAAAGGGCAAAACGGTATCGTTACTGAAGCTAATGGCGACGATGTAACTGTTAAGTTAGATGCTGATACTGCAAACAAAATCAACAATGCAGCAAACACTGATTTGAGCAACTTAACAGATGCTGGTAAACAACAAGTTAAAGATTTAGCAGCTTGGAATGTAGTAGCTAATAATGGTACTGCAGAAAAAGTTCAAGGTGGCGATACAGTTAAGTTCATCGATGGTGATAATATCTCCATTACTCAAAATGGTAAAGACTTCACAATTGCTACTAAGAAAGATGTAACATTTGATACTGTAACTGCTAACGACACTATTACAGCTCCAAAAGTTAAGGCTACAAATGGTGTAGAAACGCCTCAAGTAACTGGTTTAACTAATACAACTTGGGTTCCAGGTCAAACACAACCTGTATCTGGTCGTGCGGCAACTGAAGATCAATTGAAAGCAGTTGATGACCAAGTAGCAGCAAATAAAGGAAATATTGCTGCTAACAAAGATGCTATCAATAAAAATGCTGGTGATATTGCAACAAATAAAGCAAATATTGCAGCAAACAAAGCTCAAATTGATAAAAATACAGAAGCTATCGGTCGTAAGATTTCCTTAGGTGGTAACACAGGTTCTACTGAGGCAAAATCCTTGAGCACAGGCGATGTGAAATTTAACATCAAAGGCGAAAACGGCTTAACAACGGTAGCTAATGGTGAAGATGTAACTGTTAAAATCGATGATGCAACAAAAGCTAAAATCGATAATGCAGCAAACCAAGACTTGAGCAACTTAACACCTGCTGGTAAACAACAAGTTAAAGATCTATCTGCATGGAATGTAACTGCAGCTGGCGGTACTGTTGAAAAAGTACAAGGCGGCGATACTGTTAAATTCCAAGCCGGTGATAATCTTGAGGTTAAACAAGACGGTACTACTTTCACATATAGCCTAGCTAAAGACGTGAAAGGTCTTAACAGTGTAACTGTAGGCGATGAAAATGGTCCATCCACTAAGATCACTCCTGCTGGTACAACTGTAAAAGATGCAGCTGGTAACGCTACAACAGTTAATGGTGCAGGCATGACTATCAATCCTGCAAACTCTGCAGCTAGCCCTGTATCCCTTACTGTAGATGGCTTGAACAATGGTGGCAACCAAATTCATGGCGTAGCACCTGGTACAGCTGATACAGATGCAGTAAACGTAAGCCAATTGAAAGAAACTAAAGCTGGTTTACAACAAGCTATTAACAATGTAGGCGTTGAAACACAACGTGTTGGTGCTCATGCGGCAGCTATGGCAGCGTTGAAACCAATCCAATACGATCCATTGGAACCAACACAAATCATGGCTGGTATTGGTAACTACCGTGGTGAAACAGCTGGTGCAATCGGTCTTGCTCACTACAAAACTGAAGATACTATGTTCAATATTGGTGTTACACTTGGTTCTAGCCATAACATGATTAATGCTGGTGTAACTCATAAATTTGGTGGTAGCCGTGATAGAAAAGATGCTATTCCAGAACGTTATAAAGCTGGTCCTATTAGCTCTATCTACGTAATGCAAGATGAAGTAAGTCATTTGCGTTCCCAAAATGAAGAGTACAAATCCAAGCTTGAACAACAACAATCTGAAATTGATGCGTTGAAAGCAGCAGTTAACCAATTGTTGGCAAATAAAGCATAATCATATTGTACATATAGTTAGAACTATGTATATCCCGTGAATGGATATGTAAAACTAGAAAGAGCCTTCCTCGAAAGAGGAGGCTCTTTTTAGTATGAAAACAAAAATAGTTTATTAAAGCTATATCTGAAAAATAAAATAGTCTGAAAATCCTAATTTAATGATTAATAAAATTATCAATAAAACTGTATATAAGTAATAATTTATGAATATTTTTAGATAATGACTAATTTTGTAATGAAATCTAATATTCTTTGTATTCTCAATTAGAAGCATAAAAATTCATATAATATGCAATTTATTAAGGTGAATAATAAATGAATTATGATGATACTGCGTGTTTAGGTATACTCTATGCATAATTGAGATAATAGTAAATATCCAAAAAATACACTTTTAAATTGAGAAAATTAGATAAATTATGGTAAAATTAAAGATAGGTTTTATAAATGAAAGTCTGCGTAGCTTTCATTATTTCCAGACTGAGAGAAGTGTGGAACATATAATTCATATAGTTGAGGGTTAGTAATTTAAAGAAGGAAAATGTATGAATAAGATATTTAAAGTCATTTGGTCTAAGTCCAAACAGTGCTATGTTGTAGTATCTGAAATGGCAAAAAATAAAACAGGGAAAAAGAAAATCGTAGTAGCAAGTATCTTGGCTGCCTTAGCAATGCAAGTTAGTGTAGTTGATGTATCTGCAGCAGATAGATCAACTGGGACACTAGAAGGTGGTACTGTAGGCGTAACAGGCTTAACTAATGGCCTTGCCATCGGTAATGAAGCTCAATCTGGTAGCAATCAATCTATCGCTATTGGGTATAAAAGTAACGCAACAGCACCAGAAGTAACTCCTGCTGCTTTACCTGCAACCGCAGTTGGTGCTGGTGCTAAGGCAAACGGTTATTCTACAGTTGCATTGGGGCTATCAGCTAAAGCAGAAGCTGATAGTGCTACAGCGTTAGGCTCTAAGACTAGTGCTACTGGTGATAGGTCTGTAGCTGTTGGTATTAGTGCTGAAGCTAAAGGTAGATATGCGAGTACTTTAGGTGCTGAGGCTAGCGCTGTTGGTAATGCCACAGCAGTAGGGGCTAAATCCATTGCGTCTCAGGATGCTGCTGTAGCAGTTGGTACTGATTCTAAGGCTACAGGTAACTATGCAAGTGCACTGGGAGCTGATGCCACTGCATCTAATAATGATGCCACTGCATTCGGACATGGTACTGTAGCATCTGGTGCATCTTCTACTGCATTGGGCTCTAGAGCAAAGACTGGAGCTGTTGCTGGTGTAGGTATCGGTATGTTAGCCACTGCGACTAATCAATATGGTGTCGCTATTGGGGGTGAAAGCTCTTCCACTGCAGATAATAGTATTGCTATTGGTAGAAAAAGTTCTGCCACAGGCGAGAATGGTATAGCTATCGGTACTTTTACTACCTCAAAAGGTACCAATGGTGTTGCTGTGGGTACTAATGGAACTACGGCAGAGTTAGGCGGCGTTGCAGTTGGTCAAGCTGCTAAGTCTAATAAATTTTATAGTGTTGCTATGGGGATGAATGTAACGGCTGATGGTGATAATTCTGTGGCGTTAGGCGGTAGTGCTAATGCTAATAGTGAAGGAACAATTGCCATTGGTTCATATGGATCTACTCCAACGAAAGCTACAGGCAATAGAGCTCTTGCAATCGGCTCCGCAACGACAGCTAATGGTCTAGAATCAATTGCCATAGGTAGTCGCGTTAACTCCACATCTCAACATTCTATTGCTATTGGTACTGCATCTAATGCAAGTGCAGTTAAATCTGTTGCTATTGGTCCTGATTCTAGAGCTACCGTTGATGGTGGTGTTGCATTAGGACGTGATTCCGTTGCCGATGTAGCAGGCGGTGTTACTAATAAGGGTTATAATCCTAATACAAACCGTACAGATGTTTATTCCGGTTTAAATGACAATGTACTTACTAGTACAACTGGTGCTGTCTCTATTGGTAACGGTACTACTGTAACACGTCAACTTACAGGTTTAGCAGCGGGTACAAGAGATACAGATGCAGTTAACGTAGCCCAATTAAAGAGTGTTAACCTTGCGTTTTCTGGCAATGTGAATACTGGCAATGTAAATATTGCAAATAGTACATTAGGCCTTAAGGGCGATAATACATATATTACAACAGCGGCCAACGGTCAAAACCTTACAATTTCCGGTAAAACACAAAATATTGATGTCACAAATGGTCAAGCTTCTGCAAATGCGAAAGGCATGGCGGACTCTAAAAATGTAGCAGATGCTATTAATAAAGCTATTTCTGCCAATGCATATCATTGGAAATTAGCTGCTGACAAGACTTCTACGACTCCTGAAGTAATCAATAAATCAGATACCGTAATCTTTGGCGGGGATAATAATCTTACAGTAACTCGTAATGGCAAAACAATTACTACTTCTTTGAATAAGGCGATTACTGTAGATACTGTGAAAGCTAATAAATCTGTTACCGTTTCTTCTGGTGGTAATCAAATTACTCTAGATGGTACAAATGGTTCTGTAAAAGGTAGAAACTTTACTGGCGATTCATTTAAAGCCGGCGATAATGTATTGAGTAATACAACGCTTCAAATTGGTCCGACTACTGGTAGTAATAATGTGACCATAACTCGTGATGGTTTAACTGCAAAAACTGCTACGAAAACTGTTAAGTTTGGTACCGATGCTATTAGTGCAGGGGGACAGCAAATTACCAACGTTTCTAGCGGTGGCAATGTAGGTACTAATGCAGCCAATATTACAGATGTAAAGAATGCTGTAGCTGCTGTTACATTAAACCTAGATACAAATTCTAAAACGGGTACTGTTAAGCTTAGTGAAAGTCCACTTAAAGTAATCGGTGCTAATGGTATTAGAACTGATTTAGTGGGTACGAATAATGGTAGTCTTGTTGTTGGGCTCGACAATAATACGGTAAATGCTACGACTAAAGGTATTGGATTAACAGGTGATACAGGATCTACAGGTCTTAAGTATCTAAAAGACGGTGATGCAACCTTTAAAGTAGCTGGTGATGGCGATCTAGTTACTACTAAGGCTTCTACTACAGGTGTACAAGTAGCTGTTGATTCTGCTAAAGTAAAAGATTTAGCTGTAGGCGCAGTAACTGTTAGCAAGGCTAATACGGCAGATAATCCTATTACAATTACACCAACAGCAGGTACAAATACTAAGGACTATGCAATTGGTATTGATACAACAAAATTAGCTAATCAAACACAATTAACATACAAAGCTAATGGTGCTAATGCAAACAAAGTGTCCTTGGCAAATGGTTTAAACTTTACAGATGGTACTTTTACAAAAGCAACTGTAGGTACAAATGGTACTGTAACTATTTCTACTGCCACAGAAACTATTACTAATGACGCTGATGGTAAAGCTAAAGTAAATAGCCCTACAGATGGTTTAGCGACTGCTAAAAATGTAGCAGATTCTATAAATAAAGCTGTAGATGGCTTGTCTCAAAATCTTACTGTTTCTGATGGTGCTACAGATGGTACTGTAAATCTTAAAAATCAAAAACTTACTATTTCCGGAACGAATGGTGTAACTACAACTGTAAATGGCCAAACTGTTACAGTAGGTCTTGATGCAACTACAAAAACTAAAGTAGATAATGTGTCCACAGCAGTAGCTCGTAACATCTCTCTTGGTGCAGATAGCGGCACAGCATCTAGCCAATCTTTAAAAGATGGTGATGTGGCATTCAATGTAAAAGCTGCTACAGGTGACTTAGTATCTACGAAGATGAATGGCAACACTGTTGAAATTTCCACTAAGCGTGCAGCTATTACTAGCGATGCCAATACAGGTGCAGCATCTGTAACAGGTGATGATGGCTTAGCAACATCTAAAAATGTAGCCGATGCTATCAATAAAGCAGCTGATGCAGCTAAAGCTGGTGCGGCATGGAATCTTACAACAAATTCCAGCACAACTGATAAAACAACTGTACAAGGTGGGGACACAGTAGATCTTATCAATGGTGATAATATTTTAATCACTCAAGATGGTACAGATAAAAAGAAAATTACTGTAGCTACGAAGAAAGATCTTGCAGTAGATTCTATTACAGCTGGCAATACAGTAATGAACACATCTGGTTTAACAAATGGTACTACTGCTATTACAGGTACTGGCATTACAACAGATAAAGTAACGGTAGGTGGTATCTCCATTGATAAAACTGATGGTATCAACGGAGGTAACAAGACAATTACTAATGTTGCTAGTGGGGGTACAACTGATACTAATGCAGCAAATATTGGTGATGTAAAGCAAGCTGTTGCTAACTTGTCTCAAAATTTAAATATTACAGATGGCACTAATAACGGTACTATTGATCTTAAAAACCAAAAACTTAATGTAGCTGGTGCTAATGGTGTGACTGCAACTGTAAATGGTCAAACTGTTACTGTTGGTTTAGATACAGATACTAAAACTAAAGTAGATAACTCTTCCGTTGCAGTTGCTCGTAATATTTCTCTTGGTGCAGATAGCGGCACAGCTTCTAGTCAATCCTTAAAAGATGGTGATGTAGCATTCAATGTAAAAGGTGCTACTGGTGATTTCATTTCTACGAAGATGAATGGTGACACTGTAGAAGTTTCTACAAAACGTTCCACTATCAACAGTGATGCTGCAGGTACTGCCTCTGTTACAGGTGATGATGGCTTAGCAACAGCTAAAAACGTAGCTGATGCTATTAACAAAGCGGCTAGCCAAGCTAAAGATGGTGCAGCATGGAAACTATCTGCTAATGGTGATACACCGACTACTGTAGCCGGCGGAGATACTGTAGACTTTACTGGTGATAACAATATTACAGTTACACAAACTGGCAAAAATATTGCTACTACATTAAATAAAGATCTTAAGAAATTAAACTCTATTTCTCTTGAAAATGGTGTGGGTGAGACAATCAAGTTTGATGCAATTAATGCTAGCGGTAAGTTTGGTGATCCAGCTGTAGGTAATTATACACAAATTGACCGTGATGGTATTAGAATCAATAATGGTATTGATGTAAATCAACCGAATACAGCAAATACTTATTTAGACGTTGGTACTTTATCTTTACAAGCCGGACCTAATAGCAGCTCTCTTGATTCTAAAAATCTCATGTTTAATGATGAAGATGGGAATTTTGCTCAAGGTAGTGCTCAAGGCATGGCCTTCCAAAGTGCAGCAGGTAAAACAATCCAATTTACCCTTGATGAAATCAATGCTGGTGGCAACAAAATTAAAGAGGTTGCAGAAGGTACAGATGATACTGATGCGGTAAATGTAAAACAGTTGAAAGATACTGTAGCAAGCCAAACGTTAACATATCGCGCTAAGAGCGCAGCTGATACAGATGCTAAGTCTGTTAAATTATCTAAAGGCTTAGACTTTGTAGATGGCACAATGACAAAAGCTACTGTAGATAATGATGGTAAGGTAACATTTGATATTAATGATGATACAAAGACCAAGATCAATGATGCTGCAGCGGCTGTGAGCCGTAAAGTGTCCCTTGGTGCAGATAGTGGTACAACCTCTAGCCAATCCTTAAAAGATGGTGATGTAGCATTCAATGTAAAAGGTGCTACTGGTGATTTCATTTCTACGAAGATGAATGGTGATACTGTAGAGGTGTCTACAAAACGTGCTACTATCGATAGCAATGCCACTACAGGTGCAGCATCTGTAACAGGTGATGATGGCTTAGCAACAGCTAAAAATGTAGCAGATGCTATCAATAAGGCTGCTAAAGCAAGTACTGATGCTATTAACTTGAAATTTGCTGGCGATACTAATACATCTGCCGGTGTCGTAAATCTTAAAGATGATACATTGGGTATCAAAGGTGACGGTAAATATGTAACAACTGATGCAGATGGTAAAAACTTAACTGTAAAAGTATCCGAAGCAGAGGTTAAGAAATCTGCGGTAAGTGCAGTTACAGTAAGTACTGATACAACTGATGCGGATAATCCGTTGACTGTTACAGGAACACCAAGTGCAGATGGCACAACTAAGGACTACAAGGTAACTATTGACGGTGCTAAAGTGGCGGCTAAGACAAACTTGTCTTACAAAGCAAATGATGGTACTGCAAAACAAGTATCCTTGGCTGATGGTTTGAACTTTAAAGATGGCACGTTAACAACTGCTACTATCGATGATGCAGGCGTTGTTAAATATGATGTAAAAACAGCGGTTATTACAGCTGGTACAGATGGCACTGTTACAGGCCCTGCTACTGATGGTGTGGCAACAGCTAAGAATGTAGCAGATGCTATTAATGCAGCTAAAAAAGCATCTAAAACAGAAATTACTGCTAATGATGATGAAGCGGCTAACGCAACAACTGGCAATGTAAAATTAACGTCTACAACTGCTGCAGATGGTCATACAATTTACAATGTAAAACTTAATGATACATTGACATTTGGTACTGGTGCTAATGCCATTGTTATTGATGGTACTGCGGGTAAAGCTACTATTGGTAGTGCAGCTATCGATGGTGTAAATAATACAATTACAACAGGTGGTAATAAGGCGGTAACGTTAGATGGCACTACTGGTACTATTACAGGTAAAGCTGCTAATATTGGTGGCGTTACAGTAGATGGTACAAATAACCATGTAACAGGTCTCGCTAATACGACTTGGGATGGTAATGCTGTATCTGGTCGTGCTGCTACCGAGGATCAATTGAAAGTAGTCGCTGATGCTGCAGCTAACCAAACATGGCAAATTACAGCAGATAAAGATGCTGCTACATCTGGTAAACAAACTGGTACTAAAACAGATGCAAAAGTAGGTAAAGACGCAAAGGTTACTATGATTGCTGGTGAAAATATCACCATCAACCAAAATGAGCGTGACTTCACATATTCCTTGAATAAAGACCTTGTGAATATGAACTCTGCAAGCTTCAACGGTACTGGTAATAACACAACTGTTATCAATGGTGATTCCATTACACAAACTGCTGGTACTCAAACAAATACATCTACTGCAGCTGGTAATACAGTAACAGATGGTACTAAGTCTACCGCAACAACTGCAGATGGTACTAAGATTACGGATGGTGCAAAAACAAACACTTCTACAGCAGATAGCACAGTTATCGATGATGGCAATGGTAATAACACAGCTCTTACTAAAGATGGTGTAACTATTACTGCAGCTGGTAAGAATCCTGTATCCTTAACTAAAGATGGCCTCGATAATGGTGGTAATAAAATTTCTAAGATTGCAGATGGTACAGATGATACAGATGCTGTCAATGTACGTCAATTAGAGGCTAAGTCTAAGGCGTCTAAAACAGAATTGACTGCTAATGGTGGTGAAAGTGCTGGTAGTACTACAGGTAATATTGTATTGACTAAAACTACTGCTGCTGATGGACATATCATTTACGATAACAAGTTGAATGATAAGGTTACATTGGGTACAGATCTAACTAAGGCAGTTACTGTAGATGGTACAACTGGTACAATCAAGGCTGGTGATGGTGCTAATGCAGTTGCTATCGATGGCAAAAATGGTTCTGTAAAAGCTGGCGATAAGATTGCTCTTGATGGTAAGGATGGCAAGGCTACAATTGGTACTGTAGGTATCGATGGTAAAGATGGCATTATTACTACAGGTGGTAATAATCCTGTTGCAGTAAATGGCAAAGATGGTGTTGTTACAGGATTAACTAACAAAACTTGGGATCCAAATAATATTACATCTGGCCGTGCAGCTACTGAAGATCAAGTAAAATCTGCCGTTGAAAATGCAGGCTGGAATGCAACTGTTGGTATAGAAGGCTCTGGTATTAATAGCACACCAACGGCGACTGCTGAAAAAGTAAAAACCGATGAAACAGTTACTTTCAAAGCAGGCAATAATATGATGGTTAGCCAAGCAGGTAAAACGATTAGTTATGCAGTAAATCCAGAACTCAAGGATATGAAGTCTGCTACATTTAAAGATGCAGCAGGTAACACGACTGTAACAGATGGTAATGGCATAACAATTACACCTGGTAGTGCAAACCCTAATAATCCTAATGCAGGCCCTATTTCCTTGACTAAGGATGGTCTCAATAATGGTAATAACCAACTTAAAGGCATTGCACCTGGTACAGATGATACTGATGCAGTAAATGTGAGTCAGTTGAAAGCATCTAATGCAAGAATTGGCGATGCTATTGGTCAAGTAGCGGGCGAGGTACAACGTGTAGGTGCTCATGCAGCAGCAATGGCAGCGTTGAAACCAATCCAATACGATCCATTGGAACCAACTCAAGTGATGGCTGGCGTAGGCAATTATCGTGGTGAAACAGCAGCGGCCTTAGGTCTTGCACATTATACAAACGAAGATACAATGTTCAATGTTGGCGTATCTCTCGGTGCAAACCGTAATATGGTAAATGCTGGGGTAACTCACAAATTTGGCTCTAGCCCAGAAAAGAAAAATATTCCTGATCGTTACAAAGCAGGCCCTATTAGCTCTGTGTATGTAATGCAAGATGAAGTATCTAGTCTCAAGAAAGAAAATAGCGAACAAAAGACTGTTATCGCGGATCAAGCAGCTCGTCTCAATACGTTGGAAGCAGAAAATGAACGTCAACGTCAAGAACTAGCTGAAACTAAACAAGGCTTAGAAGACTTGCGTGCAGCAGTTAGTCAATTGTTGGCATCCAAAGGTTGATAATTGATAATTAATTTCGTATGATAGACTGATATAATATTTTCTGAAAATTAAAAGAACCTCTTATATGTTGGAATACCTGGTAGGGTATATTCAGACGCTATAAGAGGTTCTTTTGCGATTTTGATATAGATTATTAAATATAATTATAATATATGAATGACTTTTCATATATTCTTGTGATATAATACAGAAGATATTGGGGCTAATAGATAGCTCAATCTTATACGATCTTGCATGAATAGGAGTTACTATGTTAGACCGCATACAACGATGGTTGTCCATTGATGCAATGTTGCCCGCTACAGAACGATTAGGTCCTGTAGGTACAACAAAGCAGATGTATGGCAATTATTTGAAAATAGCTTGGCCTGCTACATTACAAGGTTTGATGCTGCAGTTTATGACAGCTATTGATTTAGCCATGGTAGGGGCCCTCGGTGCCTCCGCACTTGCCTCAGTTGGTATTATGGGGCAGCCAGAGATGGTGATGCTCATATTCTGTCGTGCCTTGTCGATTGCGGTAACGGCTATTATAGCTCGCCGCCACGGTGAAAGTGAAGTTGATGGTATGAATGCCGTTCTTAAGCAATCCATACTCTTGAATTTCTTGATTTATGTACCTTTATTGGCAATATGTTTCTTTAATTTAGAGCATATCTTACGCTTTACAGGTGCCGAAGACGGCTATATAGAAACGGCTGTCTGGTATGGCCGTTTTGTTGTCATTAGTCTAATATTCCAATCTTTTAGTCAAATTGTAGGGGCCGCTCTTATTGGGTATGGTAATACCAAGGTTATTTTTAAGTCCAATGTAGTAGGTAATATTTTAAATACTATAATGAACTTCTTCTTGATTTATGGTATTGGTTTCTTTCCTGAACTCGGTGTCATGGGCGCTGGTGTTTCGACAATGATTAGTAGTGCTGTTATTGCTATATTATTACTGCGTACGATTTCACAACATACTACTACAGGATTAACGTTGCGACATCCTTCAAAGTGGAAGTTTGAACGAACCGTTTTGCACACTATGTTCCACGTAGGTGGTAGTTCATTAGGGGAACAGTTCTTTGAACGATTTGGTATGTATACGTACACAATGATCGTTGCGTCCTTAGGGGCGGTACCATTAGCAGCACACTATGTGTGTATGAATTTGATGGATATATTCTATTACTTTGCTATGGGACTTGGCTTTGCAGGGGCCTCTCATACGGGGCAAAACCTTGGACATAAGCGACCAGATATTGCGAATATGTATGGTAAAATTGGTGCTCGTATTGGTCTCGTAGTAGGTCTCGTAAGTGCACTCATATTTATTGGCCCTGGTGATTTATTGGTACAGTTATATACACGTGAAAGTGAAGTCGTTACGTTAGCTGGTGCCTTAATGGGGATTATGGCTATTGCTGCATTCCCTCAAGCATTGCAGCAAGTTTACTCTGGGGTGCTAAAAGGGGCAGGAGATACATATTATATTATGAAATATTCCCTTGTTAGTGTAGCTATTATTCGGCCTATCATTACATACCTATTGTGTATTACATTAGGTTTAGGGCTTTTAGGCGCATGGTTATCCTTGTGCTTTGACCAGTCCTTACGATTATGTTGCTCCTATTTCCGATTTGTTCGAGGTACATGGCAGCATAAATTTGTTTAATCTTACTGATTAGTATTCAAAATATTAATTTTGAATATCATTTATGCGATGGATTTTCATATAAAATCTAAAGTTTAAATTATTCGATATATAGCTTTAATATAGATAGAATCTACAATGTTTTATTTAAGATTACTAGCTATATTGAAAAAAATAGAATAATTTATGAAAAGTTTATGAAAAACTTCTTGCCTATTCAATTTGTTTGATGTACAATACGAAATGTGGAAAAAATGACACATTGGGGAA
>OBVJ01000312.1_pt1 | contig 26963 bp, 26 predicted proteins | sample 1495071 | NCBI WGS metagenome assembly OBVJ01 (sample SAMEA2579985, study PRJEB22360) | human gut metagenome | reverse complement strand
TAAACATGAGATTAGAAAATTGATTTAATTTTGTCGCATTACTTATTGCAATTCAAGACTATAAAAACTACACTAAAAAACTTATCCCATTTTATGATTCAGTTTTTAGGTTAAAACAATAAAATATTATATAAGGTCAAATAACTATACATTGATAATCTAATAATCATGAATTTTATTCTTTTCAGAATCTGCTTCTTTACGCCAAAAAGCATCTCTATCACTATCATTAAAATTGATTTTTTTCTGTAAATCTTTTTCACTTGAATTAGAGAATAAAAACTCTATAGAGAAGAATATAATTCGAATAGAACTAGATAATGCAAATAAAAATACTATTATTAATGTATATCTTAGATATAGAAGGGTTTGTAAATCTTGTTCAAAAAGTAGTAAAAGAACTAAGCTAATAATAATCGTAATAAAATTTGAACACATTGCAGATAAAATATGTGACTTTAATCGCAAAGAATATTGTCTATTTCCTGCCTTCAAAAAAGATTGAAATACTGGTGTGTTTTTTATGGAAGCAATTAATCCTAATAAAACCCCTATAAAACCAATCAAAATTGATGTAATAGTTATTATTTCAGATATGAAAGTTTTAAACGCTTCGTGATTAACTAACCCCAAAAAATCAAGAATTCCTAAGCAAATAGTTCCTATAATAGAGAATATGCTAGGGCCATATTTCTCTATAGTTCGCTTTATTGACATAAGTATTCATTCCTCTTATGAATGGTCTTTAACATTTCATCCAATAATGTAATCATTGGAATTGGCATTCTTGGGCTTATAGATATAACAATTTCATCACTTAAATTAATTTCAAAAAAGTTCAAAACCGTAGTCTCTTCATCAACCATATCTGAAGGACTTGTAAACTCAGCCTTTCCTATATAGTGTCTATTTTTAATTAAGTCTTTAAGCAAAGATATTACATAATCAGATTTAAGATAATTTCTTCTATCATATCCCATAGAAAGCTCAAATTTATATGTATTCCCACCACTTTCTTGACAGGTTTTAAAGGCGTCTATAAGAGCCTTTGATTCTGTATCTTCTGCTAAAGCAGAATCATAATATACATTAGAAAGCTTAACCTCGACCTTTCTAAAAACTTGTCTTGACTTAATCTTATCTATAACATTTGGACCTATGACAGGATTTATCTCTACCAATATATCCATACCTTCATTAGGGTAAAATGATAAAAAATACTCCGCAATAGCTTTTACATTTATAGAGTTTGCCCCCGCTTGAACCAACATCACCGAACTATCAACGTCATATACTATTCCACACTCTTGATCAATATATTCATCATTTAATAGGTTAATTAATTCGGGTCTACTACTAAACTTTGATTTTTTTGGTACATTACTGTCTGAAAGCCTATTAAATATCAGAAGTCTATATTCTCTCTCTTCATATATAGTTCTCTCAAACGATTCCAAACGGATATGATCATCTTTATAGTTTTTAACACGATGCTCTAAAGCTACATCACTGATTGTTCTAAAGAATAAATCAATATCAAAACTAATAATATTATTACTTTGCTTATCCCTACAAATTAATTTAAAATAATTAACTTTTATTTTTTTATTTCTCATATAAACTTCCTTACAAATCAACTCTAACAATATTATAGTATCTAAAATTATATTTTGCTATCTTAAACAAGCGATGATAATTATACTATTTTATTATATGATTCTAAATTATTTTAGTTAATTTTATCATGTTTATATCTATTAGGTATCAAATCAAGCCAATTTTCTTCCGAATGTGTGATTTTATATCGCTTTTCTAAAAGTTTGCTTATTTCACAAGATTTTTCAATTAAATTTATTACTAAATTACAATATATTTGAATAAAATGATCTTCATCAATCTCAATTAAGGATTCCATACTAAACTGTACATATCTAGATTCTCTTGTAAACGTAAGTAATCTTCTTATTATATCAATATCCAGAGAATAAATTGTATTATCATAAGATAAATTAGGTATCGATTCAGGCCACTGCAACTCTCCAAATGAAACGATCAAGCATCCATCTTGATCCCTTCCCATAGGAGTTAAAGCCTTATCGTGTTCATTAATAGCTTTAGCTAGTAAAAAACAATATTCTTGTAATTGATTGTACAACATTAACGCTATTCTTTTATGTTGTACAGTTTCTTCTCTATTATGCTTATACCAATACACCCCTATAGGTCCCAAAACACTAGCAAATAAAACAGTAATAAATTGTATAAATATATTAGGAAAATCCATAGCTATTTCAACTCTTCTTTCAAAGGAATAACTTCATCAAACAAGCACATTTCCCATGCTTCTATCATATGTTGAGGGTAAGAAAATGGATCTGCATCTGGGTGTTTTTGTACATATACAGGATAGTTAGCACTACCTACTATACGATTTTTGTTATATATATCCTCACCAACTGTAGATTGATTTACAGATACCATAAGTTCATCTACATCAACACACCACGTTGAAGCAAAGTTTTCAACAATAGAATCATATGCCTGGGTAAAGTATTGTCGTTTAATTTTCAATAAATTACTATCTTTATCTATTACGTGTGTATCAATATCATCAAGAATATGTTTATAAATAGTCCGAACTGATTCACTCTTATTTAATTTATTTAAGGCATCTTCAATTTTTGCACGAGTATCTTGGCTATTCGGCTCATATTCACTTAATAAGGCATCTATATAACTTTTATCAACTGTATAAGTTTGAACTGTATTAGAGTCAAAGAAGTCAATAAGTTCAATACCTGGTTCAGTTTTGTCATCAGGTTTTAAAGAAGCCTTTATAGTATTATACAAACCTATATTATCTTCTATAAGTGCAATTTTTTTAGTGAATGTTCCATGTTTGTCCCCATCAAGCTCTATATTGAATTCATCATATGAGGCTATAGCACGATATGCTTTATTTAAATCTTGGAAACACTTCACAAAATTAATTCTATCTGATATGGGCGCATGTTCTGTAATAGGGTTATTAGAATTTACTGCATCTAATTCAACTAGAGCCATATAGGCAGCATTAAATTTCTTTTTAGATTCTTCATATGTTGGGTATATTAAACTACTGTTATTATTTGTTTGAGAATACAAACGTGTTGCCGCATATACATGTTCTTTCATAGTAGCAGGTTTTCTAAAGGTCGTAATAAGACCTTTATCTTTCCCTTTATATGTCCTATTTGTTCTAGAAAAAGCTTGTATAAGTCCAGCATATTGCAAATTTCTATCTACAAAAAGGGTCTGACATCTTGGTGCATCAAATCCAGTAAGTAATCGATCGACAACAATAACTAAATCTAGATGTTTGCCGAACTCTTTAAACTCACCCTTTTTACGAGCTAAACGATTATTAATATCCCCATTATAACGATTGATACTTTCAACAGACCAAGACGTTCCAAACATCTTATTATACTCAGCAATAATCTCTGCCATTTCAGCTTCTTTTTCTGCTGAATCCTTTGTATTTTCCTCTAAAGAATACGTTATAGCCACACGAGGAAACTCTGGATCATTCATAACAGCACCTTGTCGTAAGGGCTGATTAGGAAATTGTGTTTCTATCCAGTTTTTATCAGAGGTAAACTCATTAATAGCCTTATAATAACGCTTCGCCATATTGATAGAGCTAGTTGTTAAAATAGCCGACATTGTTGGTTTACCATCTTTAAATACAAATTTACGATACGCGTTATTAGGGCTTAAAATCTTACGAATTACCGACAAAATATGATCATCAGATTCATAGTGAGTATTTTGAAGGTATCCTTCTTTATCAATATCTTTCATTGATTCAACTGCAGATACTAGCTCCTCATCAGTAAAACTAATATTTTTCTGATCCGCACGCATAGCACGATATACTACATTAGCAATCTCATCTTCATGAATAGTTGACTCATGCTCAACTTGAAAGCCTAATACAGCACCATCTTCTAATGCATTTTTTATAGTGTACCGATGTAGCACATCTCCATATTGGTCATGTGTAGTTCGTGCGTATTGTCCATCTGCACTTTTTTTATTTTCTTCAAAAATAGGTGTTCCAGTAAATCCAAACCACGTTGATTTAGGGAATACTTTTTTAATATCATCCATATTTTCAGCACTAATAGCACGATGACATTCATCCACAATAAATACAATATGTTTTCCACGTAACGTAGCTAATTTATCGGGCTTATATTCTTGCAGATCTGCAACAGCCTTATTTAACTTTTGGCGTGTAGTAACTATAACTACATTCGTACTTGTATCAGATATAAGTGCTTTTGAAAGTTCTCTTGTACTACCAGTACCAACAATCAACGTATTATTGTTAGTGTTAACCCCTGTAGAATAAGCAGATGCAAATTTAGTAAACTCGGATGTTGTTTGATTATCTAAGTCCTTTCGATCTAACAACATAATCGTTCTGTCTACACCAACTTTTTGAGCCAATAACTTAGTAGATACAAAACTTGTTAATGTTTTACCTGATCCTGTAGCATGCCAGATATAGCCAGACTCATGTTTACTAGCAGCTTTAAATATAGCTTCAATAGCATGAATTTGATATGGATGTAATACCATAAGTACTTTATTACTTGGTTCTTCACTGACTATCATATATTCAGATACCAACTCATGAGCCCTAGGTATATTTAATACCTGTTTAGCAAATTCGTTGATATTCTCAACCTTTGTATTATCTCTTGTGCGCCATGAGAACATAAACTTTTCCTGCAGCTCACCTTTTGGTGCTGCAGCCATATAACGTGTTGTTTGCTCATTAGACATCACAAATAGTTGTAATGTTTGAAAAATAGTATTAGAGAAAGTCCCCTCATCTACATATTTTTCAATCTGATAATAAGCTTGTTTAACTCCATCCTTAGCAATTGCAGTTTTCAATTCAATTTGAATAATTGGTAATCCACTAATCAATAAAGTAACATCAAAACGACGTTCCCGCTCTTCTAATTTAGAGTTACCTTTTGCAATTTGGTTTACAATCTCATAAGAAGAAAAACCGCCATTCTTCTCAAGATTAGAATAAACTACTAGCTCTATACGTCCTAACCCATTATCACGTTCAAGAATAATAGAACATTTTCCCTTTTCCCCACGCAACCATTTAGCCGCGTCAAATGGCGTTTTCGTACTAGCTAGGATTTCAGATTTAATTCGTTCAAATTCACTATCAGTTAAATCATGACCATCTAGTTCACTCTTATTTCGATTTTCAATTTTATCACGTAAATTCCGCCATAAGTCAGCTTCAGATTTTAAATCTGGACGATAGGTCCATTGCCCGTGCCCCTCACAAAGTAACTCAATTAAATTTTGTTCAAGCTGAGCTTCTTTTGTAATTTTCAATTTAACCATATAACACAACCCCATAAAACTAAACAAACATCTTTTGAAGCAATCCTTTTTTCACATCTTGTAACTTATCTAGCTTACACTGATGAAGGGTAATATATTGATTAAACTTTTCTAGTGTCTCTCCAATAAGTACTTGCTCTTTTATATTAACTGGAATTTTTATTGGCATTTCAAAGAATGTAGAATCTTTGATTGCTATACGATCAGCTCTAGCACCACTGTCACCATTTAATTTCATATAACGATGCCAATGGCTTGATTGAAAATACCATTCTAAAAAATCTAAATCTACATTAGATGATCGAAAAACAGTATATAAAGGAGACATTATACCGGTGCGGTTCAACTTATTCCGATTAATTGGACCTACAGGTGCTAATGTGGAGATTCTCGGATTATAAATAAAGTCATTATTATCGACTATATAATATCCATTAATATTATCCTTATTTGAAATTTCTTTATCAAAGAAGTCAACCTGACTAATAATACCTTGTTCAGCAGAATTAGTTAGTGTTTCTGTATAATGGACATCTACATTCTTTGTTGTAACTTTCGTAGATATATCTGACAACTTACGCTGTTCCCAAGCATCAGTAAAACCTTTAAATCTAATCTCAGGAAATTGACTTCCATTTTTAGGGAATAATTTTTGCAATAACGCTTTTTTAGCTATTTTAAGTTTTTCAAGCTTACGCTGATGAAGGGTAATATTTAAATCAAGTAATTTAAATAATTGTGATATCAACTTTTGTTCTTTAAATGAGGGCATATTAATCACAATAGTTTTTACATCTGATGCTAATATATGTTTAATAGTATTACCTGTTGTAATCTCATCTATTTTATTTCGTATTAATGGTGTCTGAAACGAATTATTTATAAAATGAGAGTCAAAATTCTCTTTTTTATTTTGTAACATGATTAATGCATGTGCAGCCGTTTTATCTAATTCTTCAGGTATAACGGCTGTATGCCCTACATGACCAGATTGAACTATAACTATATCATCTTTGTATAACAATTTATCTTCTTGTTTCTGATAGAAATCCTTTGTTATATAAATTTCATTATTTCTATTGATTTTTCCATTTTTTACATTATTAGACTCTAGATAAAAATAACCATTAATAGAGTCATTAGTATAATAAGGTGTTGCAGTTCCAACAAAGGCATTTCTAATAGTTTTATATAAAGATATTAACTTACGCTGTTCCCAATCTTCCGTAAATCCTTTAAATCGTATTCTTGGTTTATTTCTCATGATTAAACACCTCTAGTACGCCATTTAACCATTCTCTATCTTCCTCGGCACATTCTAATTGAAGAAGCATATCATAAATTTCTTGTTCTAATTTTGATTCTTCTTCATTAATGGCTTTCATTTCCGCACCTAGTGCAACCATGTCTATTGGTGCTTCTTCTTCGAATGTATCAACATAGCGCGGAATGTTAAGATTAAAGTCATTTTCTTTAATCTCTTCAAAAGAAGCTAAATAAGCATATTTTTCGATACTTTCACGGTTTTTATATGTATCAACAATACGTTTAATATGCTCAGGTTCTAACTTATTTTGATTTTTAAACTTAGTATAATCATTACTTGCATCAATGAATAATACATCGCGACCTTTACGGTTCTTTTTAAGAATAATAACAGTTGTAGGAATAGATGTGCCAAAGAAAAGGTTTGCAGGCATACCTATAACAGCATAAATGCTACCATCTTCTAATAATTTTTTGCGAATTGTACCTTCTGCCGCACCTCTAAATAGGACACCATGTGGCAAAATAATCGCCATTGTACCAGATGTTTTTAAGTGGTAAAAACCATGTAAAAGGAAAGCAAAGTCAGCCTTAGACTTAGGTGCAAGTTTTCCATACCGATTAAAACGTGCATCATCCATAAATGTAGAGTCTGCTGACCATTTAGCAGAATACGGAGGATTCATAACAACGGAATCAAACATATATGGCTCATCTGTAGGCCAATCTTTATTCAATGTATCCCCATTATGTAATCGTTGATCTTCGGCACTTACCTCATGAAGAATAAGATTCATACGAGCAAGATTATATGTGGTTACATTTAATTCCTGCCCATGATATTGAACACGATCTGGATTATTTAAATATTTACGTACATTTAACATCAAAGAACCAGAACCCATTGTAGGGTCATACACCGTAAATGATGGTGTATCCTCTTGACCGATAGTTACTATTTGAGCCATCATATCTGATACTTGTTGAGGTGTATAAAACTCACCAGCTTTTTTACCAGATCCAGCGGCAAACTCACCAATTAAATATTCGTAAGCATCACCAATAACATCGCCATCATGACCTAGTACATCAACTTCATCAAGTTTTTTTATCACTTCACTAATTGTAATATTACGTTGGTTAGCATCAACGCCTAATTGTTTTGAATCTAGGTCAATATCATCAAATAAACCTTCAAATTGTTTATATGCTGTTTCTAAACGTACAAAAGCATTTTTTAAATGAACTAATTCAAAAGAATTATCTTTAACAGCATTAGCAAGCTCACTAAATAAATATTGAGGCTCTATATGATACCCCAATGTATCAGACATGGTAGCAATGAAGAAATCTTTACTTTTATCATTCAAAATATATGATTTATATAATTCTGTTTGCTTTGCTACAGTATTGTATTCATCAAGAGATTTATAAGCTTTTACAACTGTCGATTCCAATAATTTATCGGATAAATATTTATAGAATATTAACCCCAATAGATAATCTTTATATTGATCAGCACTCATCTTACCGCGTAAACTATCAGCAGCACTAAATAATTTTTGATTTAATTCGGCACCCATAATATCTCCTAACTTTTCATGATTTATTCATAGTAATTAATTTTATTCTACTACAAAAAATACCACATATAAACACTTTACTAAAGTAACAGTGAAAATATGTGGCAAATTTTACATATAATAATATGTAATTATTCTTTTGTTTTAAATATTAATTTAGTCTAAATGCTCTTACTTCTTCCCCACCAACCGATAACTCATATCCACTAGCATTTTAAGTTTCTCTATATCTTCATATCTTTCAATATCCACCGAGATCCAGTGTTGTTTATTCATATGATACGCAAGGTAGATTCCACTTTCACGAATTAGGGTAGGAATTAAATCAGGTTCACATTTTAGATTGACTACATCCATAGGTTCATTTGTATCTAAACCTACTTGATGCCCTGTAATAGTAAAGATACCAGCAAACCATTTTTGATTATCTCTACGTCAGATTACTACATATTCAGGATATTTTTTCCATGGATAATCGATATCACATATGTATTCTTGTTGTAAATAGTTAGTAAAATTATTACGATTCATGATTTTCTAGCTTATTTAACTGTTGATCTTTCATACATTCCCTTTGGTATAGCACTCATACCTGCCATTCGTTTGGAATATTGTTCTTTATCATTTGAATTTTCAGCATATTGAACAACATCCCTTAATTCTTTTGATGGAATTTTAATATCTAAGTCTGTCATTATAAAGTGAGTATATAAATATTTATCATCATATAGCGATTGAATATACATTTTCGATGCAGATCGTTCTACTTCCATATAAATAGCTGGAGTAGCATCATTCCATACAGTGGCATATTGGATTGGTTTATATCCAGAATAAGGCTTGTACATAGTAAAGAACTCTATTACTTCCGCAAATAATTTATGTTTATTCGCTATCTCTTTTGGCGTTAATTCTCTTACCATGATGCCCTCACGATATCCTTTACCATCATAACTATAAATAGCATCAGCTTCAGTACCGCTGTACGTTAAATTACTCGATTTAAGTGTTTGGAATGTAAATCCCTTTATAGTAAAAGGTTTAGTTCTTGAAAGTACTTGTTTTGCTGGTTCAATTGAAGGCAATACATAATTAACTAATGGTGACATTAGCTCTTTATATACATATTCTTGATTATGATTCTTTAGCAATTCTAGCTCTCTAGACTTACTTAAATCATAAGCAACCTGGTAAGATAATGAAGGATCAGCTTTCATTCTAAAGCTTAGGACTCCTTCTAAAGTTCCCTTTTGATTTTGTCTTACTTCCCATGAACCATTTTTAATGGTCGGATATGAGAATGTATTGGCCTTAGATTTTCCTTCTTTTTCCTTGTGAATCGTGTATTTTAAATTACCTTCATTAAAGATAAAATTGCCCCGTTTTACTTCTGTAGTCATAGGATCTCCTTTAACAGTTACTCCAAATCGACTACTTGAAGGAATGGTAAATTTTATATTTGCTCCATCATTCTTTAAAATAAACACAGAAGATGAAAAGCCTGCAGAATGATTTAATTCCTCTGTAAAGTAAACTAATTCATCTATAGTCCAAGTTTTAGGCTTATTATCAGCATATTGTTTTCTTATCATAGTATTTACGTCAGACTCCATTTGCTTAGCTGTAGCATCCGACTTACGATAGTTTTGATATGCATCTTTTGAAATTGTAGGATCTGCACCTGGTATATTAATATCAAGTGCTTGGCTACCTAATGTCACAAAACTAAAACATAGTGCAGCCATTAACGCACGTTTCATCATAAACTCTCATCCTTTCACATAATGTCTCTCAAATATTATATATATAGAATATCATATTTTATTTGACTCATAGTAGTATAATATAAATATAGGAACAAGGAGGTAATTACTATGAAATTTACAAAACGTATACTCATCATGACTGCTTTAGCCGTAACCGCTGTTGTATCTACTGGATTTGCTTACGATTATGTATGCAATAACTCTCAGTACAATTGCAACACTAACACACAATACAACTCCGATAACAATACGAACAATACTAACTATGCAACATCCAACAATAACAACCAAAATTATTGTGGTCCAAATTCAAATTTTAGAGGATGCGGCGGATATAGAAGATAATTTGATAAGTATACTAAAAGCCTATAGTACTAAAAATGTACTATAGGCTTTTGTCGTATATTACTAGAATACTATTTAATTCATCAAAATACAGTTAGGATCAATATGGCAACATACTTTTATCAGGAGTTCATTCTATTAAAGTATTCAATGGCTTTTGGTGAGAATTCAACGAATGTATTCCCATAAGAGAATGGTCCCAATTCATATGGTTGGTATACAAGGCCTATAGCGCCTTTACCTTTCAAGTAATAGTTGTCAGAAACATATTCTACATTCCAGTTAGGTAGTAGGTCTGCTTTTTTATGACCTTCACTGTAGAAGCGCAATATACCAGAGTTAATGCCTCCTTCTATTTGTTGTGGATTAGCAATTTTTACATAGTTATATAACGGAATTCTTTGACCCGTAATCTTATTGTATACTAGACCTTTAGTATTATACATACCATGTGCACTACCAGCATGGTAATGATAGGTAGTTAACAAAATAGATACAACTTGAGCGTCTTCATAGGTAACTTTATAATTTTGCTTTACTTGATATGCATGTTGATCGTAATAAACTGATTTTGCGTATAAAACATAGTTAGCAATGTCTGTATTAATCGCCTTTTGTGCAAACATATTATTGGTATATACCAATGGATATTTTAATTCCATGTTTACATCAGATTGACTACCTGTAACAACAGTTGCATACGTAGGTACCGCTAACATAACACCTAACATAGAGGTCATACATAGCTTTTTAAAGATTCCCATAATACTGTCTCCTTTTAACAAACACATTTAAATAGGTTATTACTGTGTTAGTTCTACAAGCTATGATAAAACTCCTCTTTTATATTTTACTTTTTTGATAATTTATTTCACTTTATAAAACAGCCAAACGATTTAGTATTTTACACTAAATGTTAGGCAGAACGCCCCCTAATACAGTACTAAGAAGCCCAAGTACAATCATCCATATAGATATAAACATTAAAACAGAGGATGTATGTGTATAGATTTGTATAGTAAATTGATTATAGTTAATATCACCTTTAATCACCTTATCTCCTACTTTTTTCATAACAGCATCCAGTACAAAGGGATCTTCAGTAATAGATAGTCTATAGGTGCCTGGTACCGCATCAAAGGTATATAGTTCCATTCTAGAGTGAGTAATACCATTCACCCGTGCACGCATAATAGATAAGGTTAAAGGAATCGACCTGCCCGTCTTCTCATCAACTACATTAAACCCAAATTCACCAATAGGTGCCTTTGTAAACATTTTTCCATTAAGCCATAGGCCATACGTACCTGCTCTCTCTAGAGTAAAGGTTCCTTCTTTATTTACATAGGGCATTTCATAGAGCATCTTAGCTCTACCAAAGCGAATCGTGTATTTAATACCTAAATAAAACAAACAAAGTCCTAAAGGTATCAACAGATAAAATAACTGTTCCATTACCTACGCCTCCTCTATTCTCCCGCTTTTACACAACACCATATGTATTTTCACTATATCATACTTTCACCATACAAAAAAGGACCCTCCAAAGAGAGTCCTTAGTTTATATTGTTATGCTATTAAGCGTTTTTAGCTACTTCCATAAACTCATTTATCTTATTTCATATGAAGAGTCATATTTTCAAAACCTGTACCATTAGCTTCTTTAAAAATATAATTACCTACAACATATTTTGGATCATGCAAAGCTATATCAACGTATTGTTCTGAGGTATTGCTAAAGTTATCCAAGGCTACACCTTCATAATTAAAATCTTCTACACGATTTATAGTTATTCTCATACCAGAGCTAGCCTGTTTAGCATATATAAGAAGTGAATAGTCTTGTGCATACTGTGGAATACGCAATACGCTTGCTAAAGAATGCGTTATATCATATCGATAAGTAACTAAAACCTTGTGAATATATGCGTTAGTTCTACGACTATTTTTATTTTCAACCTCATATACAACTGCCTGTACTTTATAAATATACTGATTCTCTTCTAATCTTTTAATAGAACTCTTATCTACAAAATACGTAATAGCATTTTTGCCTGTAAGAATAGGAATATTATTCTTATCATTTTTAATATCTTCCATAGATATAGCTTGAATCTGTAATGGTATTACTATACCAGCTAACAGTAATATAGAAAATAACTTTTTCATTATTTCAAATCCTCTTTTCAATAGTCATCCTACACATTATATGTATAGGATATCATATTATAAAAGTATTGATAATCTATTACTTTCACCATACAAAAAAAGGACCCTCCAAAGAGAGTCCTTAGTCTATATTGTTATGCTATTAAGCGTTTTTAGCTACTTCAACAAGTTTAGCGAATGCTGCTGCATCGTTAACTGCCAAGTCAGCCAACATTTTACGGTTAACTTCAACGCCTGCTTTAGTCAAACCAGCGATGAAACGGCTGTAAGTTGTGCCATTGATGCGAGCCGCTGCGTTGATACGAGCGATCCACAATTGACGGAATTCGCGTTTTTTCGCACGACGGTCACGACGAGCGTAGTACAACGCTTTCATTACTGTTTCGTTAGCTTTTTTGAACAAACGAGAACGTGTACCGCGGTAACCTTTAGCTAATTTTAAAATCTTTTTATGACGTGCATGAGCTGTAACGCCCTTTTTCACTCTTGCCATTGTATATTCCTCCTAAATTACGATATATCGATCTAATAGTTAACGATTAAGCGTATGGTAAGCATTTAGCTACGCGTTTGTGGTCAGCTTTTGCAACCAATGTAGCTTTACGCAAATTACGTTTACGAGCTGGAGATTTTTTCTCAAGAATGTGGCTTTTGAAAGCTTTTGCACGCTTGAATTCACCAGTACCAGTTACTGCGAAACGTTTAGCCGCTGCGCGACGAGTTTTAATTTTTGGCATAATTATAATCCTCCCAAAACATTATTTACTTACTAAAATCATGGTCATGTTACGACCTTCTAATTTAGCTGCTTTTTCAATAGACGCTGTTTCTTTGAGTTCTTCAGCGAAACGTGTCAATACTGCCATGCCTAGTTCTGGATGTGAAAGTTCACGACCGCGGAACATGATAGTTACTTTTACTTTGTTACCTTCACCCAAGAATTTGGATGCGTTTTTCATTTTTACGTAAAAGTCATGGTCTTCAATATGTGGACGTAACTTAACTTCTTTTAAAGTTACGATTTTTTGTTTCTTCTTCGCTTCTTTCTCGCGTTTTTGTTGTTCATAACGATATTTACCGTAGTTCATAATGCGAGCTACTGGTGGTTTAGCGTTAGGTGCAATTTCCACAAGATCAAGATGCTTTTCTTCAGCCAATGCCAACGCCTCACGGCCAGACATAATGCCGATTTGTTCGTTTTCAGGACCTACGACACGAAGTTCACGAGCACGAATTTCTTCATTAATGCGTGGTGTATCCTTGCTAATAGCGTTCACCTCCAAGAGAATAAAAAAAACGGACGGCAAACACCATCCGAATAGAGTTCTCTATATTAACCTCATACTTCTCGGTATTAGGTGAGTGGCGGATGGCCTCTGCTTCATAAATTACTTAATTATAATAACAAATCGTATGGTGAAAGTCAACAAAAAATATTGAGCTTTTAACAATGAATTTGTTATTACAACTCTTATAGTATAACAGACATTATAAGTTCTGTATATAGGTATACTTACTGACACCGCTCTCTCTTTATGTATACAATATTCTTATAAATTATACAACTAATTCTATAGAAAATACGATACAATAATATTTATAGAATAGTCTAGCTTATATAGTGTGCTTTATAGAATAGCATATATTATAGGATAGTGTACTTTATAGAATAGTATACTTTATAGGATAGTCTAGTTTATATAGTTTACCTTATTTATTATTATACAGTAATAGTTATGATACAAATTGAAAGGAGTTTTATTATGAGTGTAACAACCACTGCCCCTCCACAAAAGGCGCGTACAACTGCTCAAAATATTGGACTTATTTTATCCTTCATTGTTTTAGGTGGCATTTTATTATTACCTACACCAGAGACATTATCTACCGGTGGTCATCGTATGATTGGTGTGCTTGCTTTTGCCATCATCTTATGGATGACGTCAGCTGTTTCCTATCCAGTAAGTGCCACCATGATTACAGCGCTTACGGCGCTACTATTAGGATTCTCACCAAATCCTGAAGCACCTGCCAAAGCGATGGGCACAGCCAATGCCTTGAAGCTGATCATTTCTGGTTATTCTTCACCAGCCATGATTCTTGTAGGTGCGGCTATGTTTATATCCGTAGCTATGCGTAAAACAGGTCTCGATCGTCGTATCGCCATGTTAGTACTGTCTAGCGTTGGTACTAAGGTAAGCCGTATTTATTTGGGTGTTATTATTACAGGTCTTATTCTCGCCTTCTTCGTACCAAGTGCAACAGCGCGTATTGCCTGCTTAGCACCAATTATCATCGGTATTGTTGAAAACTTAGGTATTGAACGTAAAAGCCGTGTAGCAGCTCTACTCATGGTAGGCGCTGTACAAGCCGATACATTCTGGAATATTATGATTCAAACAGCTGCCGCACAAAATCTTGTGGCTGTAGGCTTTATCCAAACGCAGATGAATACATCTATTAGCTGGATAGATTGGCTTACTGCAGCGGCTCCATTCTCCATCATTATGGTTATCATCGCCTACTTCTTAACACAAGCATTAATTAAGCCGGAGTTCAAGGAACTTGTAGGTGGCGATGTACAACTCGCTAAAATGCGCCAAGAAATCGGTCCTATGAGTACTGATGAAAAGAAACTATTATGTATTTCTATCGGTCTTCTCGCATTGTGGGCTACCGGTGGCAAGCTACATTCTATCGATACAACAACTACAACAATTGTAGCTATCGCATTATTCTTCTTCCCTAAGATCGGCATTATGGATTGGAAATTTGCACAGCCAAACATCGACTGGGGTTCCATCGTTATGTTTGGTGCTGGTATCGGTCTTGGATCTGTATTACTGAAAACAAAAGCGGCTACATGGCTTGCTCAAGTATTTGTAAACGCCTTTTCCCTTGAAAGTGCCAGCGTATTTATATTAATTGCCGTAATGGCTGCCTTCCTCATTGTTATCCACCTAGGCTTTGCATCTGCTACAGCCCTCTCCTCTGCTATGATTCCTATCGTTATATCCATCGTAGTAGGTCACAATGCAGAAGGTCTTAACCCAATTGGCGTAACCATGCTCATGCAATACGCTATCTGCTTCGGTCTAGTATTACCAGTAAACTCACCACAAGGTATGGTAGCTTACGGTACCGACACATTCGACGTAAAAACATTTATGACTACAGGCATTCCATTGACTATTATTGGCTATGTAATGATGCTCGTATTTGCCCTTACATATTGGCACTGGATTGGAATCGCATAATACTGTACTTTCATAACAATCATATATAAACCAAAAGGCTCTGTCATGAGACAGAGCCTTTTAGATATTCACTATATTATTCTAATTCCTTACCTTTAAGTTCAGGGATTAAGAATAGGGTTGCAAGAATATCAAGTACGTAGATAATAGCTAGGAATGCAATTGCTACTTGGTAGGAGTACATAGAGATAATCATGCCTACTACCATTGGGCTAAAGCCGCCTACAGCACGACCGATATTAAATAGTACGTTTTGAGCCGTTGCACGGGCAGTTGTTGGGTAGGCTTCTGCCATCAAAGCACCATAGCCACCCATCATACCATTTACAGAGGCGCCTAAAATAGCACCGGCAAATAGCATGGCAGTTGGATCAGATAGTTGAGAGTAGATTAAAATAGATACTACAGCACATACTTGGAATAGGATGAATGTAGGTTTACGACCTATTTTATCAGCCAAGCGGCCAAACAACCAAATACCGACCATCATGCCACAAACAGTAACAGCTGTCCACAAACCAGATTTTGTTAGAGAGAAACCTAATTGCTTACTCAAGAAATTAGGTAACCAAATCATAATACCGTAATACCCAAAGTTTTGAACAGATGTTAAAATAGCAACACCAATAGATGTCTTTGTAGTTCTTACATCTTTTACTAATAACTTGAAAGAGTTTGTATGTGAATGCTCTTTATCTTCTTTACTTTGTACAAAGATTTCTGGTTCATGTAGTTTCGCACGGAATACCCAAGCAACTAGTGCTGGAATAATGCCAACCATAAACATACCACGCCATCCAATGATAGGAATGAGTAATGGTGTTAACAAAGCAGCCGCCAACACGCCTAATTGCCAACCAAGGGCCACATAGCTTGTTGCTTTTGCACGGTGTTTAGCAGGCCAAGCTTCAGCAGCGAGTGCCATACCAATACCAAATTCACCACCTAAACCAATACCTGCGATTGTGCGGTAAATAAGAAGATCCCAATAGCCTTGAGCAAAGGCACAAAGGCCAGTAAATACTGCAAATAGCACGATAGTCCAAGTCAATACGCGAACGCGACCAAATTTATCTGACAAGGTACCGAAGATGAAACCACCAAGCACGGCACCAACCAAGGTCCACGTCACCAAAGAACCTGCTTGACCAGTGGTCAAGCCTAAATCTCCAGAAATCAAGGTTAGCATAAAGCCTAAAATCAAGAGATCGAAACCATCCATAGCATAACCAATGGAGGAACCAATAACGGCTTTCCAGCCATATGAATTTACTTCTTTCATAGTATTTCCTTTCGCTACTCACAGGTAACAATTAAAGAGATAGCCCCCACTATACAAATGACCAACTCCTAGACTTAAGTCTAATGAAAGGCTTCAGTATATGGGGGCTAAATTTATATCTGTTTATTTTGATGCATATAAGAAATTAAATCTTATTTTGATGCATATAAGAAATTAGATCATAACAATTTCAAACATGACAACTCATCCATCAGTAATATTGATGGATGAGTCATAATAGTCAATTAGTTACGTTCTTTGATTTCGATTTTAATAGAATTGAAGAATTCTTCGAATGGTACGGAACCTAATTCGTCACCGCCGTGTTTACGAACGTTAACTGTGCCTTCTTCAACTTCTTTATCGCCTACGACAAGCATGTATGGAACTTTTGCCATTTGTGCTTGGCGGATTTTGTAGCCAATTTTTTCGCTACGATCATCCACTTCTACACGTACATAGTCGCGATGCATTTGTTTTGCCAATTCTTTAGCATATTCAACATGTTTTTCAGAGATAGGCAAGATTTTAACTTGTACAGGAGCCATCCAAGTTGGGAATGCACCTGCATAGTGTTCAGTTAAGATACCGATGAAACGTTCCATGGAGCCGAAGCATGCACGGTGAATCATGATAGGACGATGTTTTTGACCATCTTCGCCAACATATTCGATTTGGAAACGTTCAGGCAAGTTCATATCCAATTGGATAGTACCACATTGCCATGTACGGCCTAAGGAGTCTTCGATATGATAGTCAAGTTTAGGACCGTAGAATGCACCGTCGCCAGGGTTAATTACGTAAGGAATACCTTTGGCTTCGATAGCATTACGCAATGCTTCTGTAGCAGCTTCCCAAATGGCATCGTCACCCATTGCATTGTCTGGTTTAGTAGACAATTCAACATGGTATTTCAAACCAAATTGGCTATAAATGCGGTCGAACAATTCGATAACTTTCATCAATTCAGATTGCATTTGGTCTGGCAACATGAATACGTGAGCATCGTCTTGTGTGAATGCACGTACACGGAATAAGCCGTGTAAAGCACCGGACAATTCATGACGGTGAACTAAACCAAGTTCAGCGTAACGTAATGGGAAGTCGCGATAGGAATGCATTTCGTTTTGGTAAACCAAGATACCACCTGGGCAGTTCATTGGTTTAATTGCATATTCTTCATCATCAATAATTGTAGTGTACATGTTTTCACGGTAATGGAACCAGTGACCAGATGTTTCCCACAATTGTTTATTTAAGATAATTGGTGTACGAATTTCTTCGTAATCAAATTCATGGTGAACTTCACGCCAGAAGTTTTCTAATTCGTTACGAAGTGCCATACCTTTTGGTAAGAAGAATGGGAAGCCAGGACCTTCTTCTTTGATAACGAACAAACCAAGTTCTTTACCAAGTTTACGATGGTCGCGTTTAGCTGCTTCTTCAAGCAAGTGAAGGTATGCATCAAGTTCTTCTTTCTTTTCAAATGCTGTACCGTAAATACGTTGCAACATTTTGTTCTTTTCATCGCCGCGCCAGTATGCACCTGCAATGCTTTGTAATTTGAAAGCTTTCACCTTACCAGTGGATGCCACGTGAGGACCTGCACAAAGATCGATGAAGTCGCCTTGCGCATAGCAAGAGATAACAGCATCTTCAGGAAGATCTTCAATCAATTCTACCTTGTAGTCTTCATTTTTAGATTTGAAGAACTCGATAGCTTCTTGACGAGACATTACAGATTTAGTGATAGGCAAGTTTTCTTTTACAATACGGCTCATTTCCTTTTCGATTTTGCCTAAATCTTCAGGAGTCAAAGTATGTTCCATATCGATATCATAGTAGAAACCTTTATCGATAGCAGGACCGATAGCCAATTTAGCTTCAGGCCATAAGCGTTTTACCGCTTGAGCCAAGATATGAGAAGCTGTGTGGCGCAAAGTATGTTTACCACCATCTTCTTCGAATGTTAAGAACGCTACTTCAGAACCATCTACGAGTTCTTCGCGAAGGTCTGTTAATTCGCCATTTACATTAGCAGCTAGTACTTTTTTAGCCAAGCTGTTAGATAGTTGTTTTACTGCTTCCCCAAGAGTAGTGCCAGCAGCGTATTCCTTTGCACTACCATCAGGTAAAATGATTTTTACATCTGCCATTTTTCTTTCCTCCAATTTATAAACTAGGATAGTTGGATTTTGGTAATAAAAAAAGACCCTCTATCCCTACAAACAAGGGACGAAGATCATTCGCGGTTCCACCCTAGTTAACTACCTATACAAATATATATATAGTAATTCACTTCATTAAGCCCGATAACGGTGGCGGCCGTATTTGCCTACTTAGGTTCGACAAATCAGTTTAAAGGGGGTAACTCTAATATATGTGTAAGGCATTTCCAGCATCAGCCTCTCTCTGGTACACAGGGATATGAGAATCATGTCCTTTGCATAACTTTTACTAGATTATAGTATCATAGAGAATCAAATAATTCAATACAGTGTAACTGTAAATTTCACAAAATCTATAAATTAAAGAAACGTCTTTAAACACACCATATAAAAACGGCCCGATATAACTGATATGTACCCCCTTTACGGGTTGTCCATTAAAAGGGGTACATATCAAACTCGAGCCGTTTATTAAGATTATCATATATACGCTAACTAATGTAGCTCTACTACAGCTCACTGTACATGAGCTAGATTATTAGCGTTTGAAGTTTGTAGATAACATAGCGCCAATTACTTTTTCCAACTTGCTATTGGAAAGATCTGGGCCTTTGTAAAGTGTTAAGAGTACATCGTTAGAGTTATCTTGTTTAGATACCATCATAACACCACTACCACGAGCACCGTTATCGTCGTAATCTTTTGCTACGATAACGAGGTTCAAATAATGATCCTTCATATATGTGTACACTTTACTTGTACGTGCAGAGGAACCAATCATTTTTGCCATGCTCATACCACGGTTGAATACGATTGTATTTGCATTATGTGGATTTGCCGCTAATTGTTGTTTCTCCTCTTCATTGAGAGGCATAAGGTTTACCATGAGGGAGTCACCCATTTTACCACGGAACATAGCTGGCATTGTTTCCCGTACATCTTCAGGAATACCTGTATCAGCAGTCAATTTTAATTCCTTAGGAACCGTCATGTATAGAACGCCCTTGCTGTTTCGGCCTACCTCTGTTGTACTGAGGTCTACGGCGCTAAGCATAATGGAATCTTTAATAGTTGCTACTTGATTTGCCAATGGCTTTTCGGGAATGCCACGGCTTGCCAATTGTACGTCACCAGATTTAGTTTTTTTCAAGGTTTCTACATTCCAGTTAGCACCTTTTTTGTCAGCATCGCTAGCCTCTGTAAAAGCATTCGCCCCATCTTTTGTGCCTACATACACGTAAGTTTGAGCTGGGATAATTGTATCTGGCGCACCAGTTTTATTGAACGCTGCACCATATACAACATTAGGAATCACAGTGGAGCCAACTTGTAAATTATTGTTAGTTTGGCTTTCCACATCAAAGTTGATATTACCCGTGAAGGTCATATCAGGACCATGATTGATGACTACTACATCCCCTGCTTGAGGAATAATAACAGGGCCTACAGGACCTGCCATAGCTACGCCTGCCATAGAAACACTAAGGCAAGCTGTTAATAATGCACGTTTCAAAATAGATTGTTTCATAGATATACTCTCATTTCTCTACTATATATGTTGACGTAAATATAAATGTAGAATGATGTGTTTAATTCACTATCATTTATGGTTACTAATCGTCTATATGCAGCTTCAACATATACTTACTCGTCTATAGTGACATAATCCGATAGACTACTTAATAATTCAATAGCCAAGGGCCGTGTTGAAGGTGTACACCTTAGCATACATCGTCCATTTATATCAATAGATGTCATAACCCCTAAGTATTCATAGCCTTCAATGATGCGATTGATATAGTTCGTATGCTTCGGTTCAAGATGAAAGTACACATACGCCTCTTCCCCAGAAGTTGCTAAATCTGGTACATCAGTAAATGCACCGATAGATTTACTCGGTTCTAAAGATGTACCACTCATAAGTCCTCCTACACATCATTACTATAAAATGTAAATGCTATACATATCGCTAGTATAGGCATCCATTAGATATGTCTGTCGTTAATATACTACCTACTAAGCTTCTTTTGGTTTGCACTCACGGCGCATCATAGAATATGGCTCAAGTGGTGTATCCATGTAGATACGCACTTTCATTTGCGCATGAGGCGCTACGTCGATTGGATTACCATCTTCGTCTGTCATTTTTTCAATTACAGTTTCCACAAGGTCCCCTTTAGGTTGGCAGAATTCTACTTTATCGCCGACCTTGAAGTTATTACGTTGTTCAAGATCAACGTATTTTTCTTCTTCGTTGTAGCCCATAACTAAACCGATGAAGTCATGGCTTTGTGTATTGGTAGATTTACCATAGTTTTGAGCTGTTTCATCAGGACGACCTTCTGCAAAACCATCTGTATATGGACGGTGAGAAATCTTTTCTAATTCTGCAATCCATTCTGGACGAACATACCAGTCTTTACCTTCTTTAAGATATGTATCGATAGCTGTACGATATACCTTTGCTACTGTTGCACAATAGTGAACGGATTTCATACGGCCTTCAATTTTAAGGCTATCAATACCAGCTTCATATAAATCAGGAATGCGGTGAATCAAGCACAAGTCTTTAGAGTTAAAGATATATGTGCCATGTTCATCTTCTTCAATTGGGTAATATTCACCAGGTCGGTTGGATTCAACAAGGGAGTATTTCCAACGGCAAGATTGAGAACATTGACCACGGTTCGCATCACGGTTGCCTGTCATGTAGTTAGACAATAGACAACGACCAGAGTAAGAAATACACATGGAGCCATGTACGAAGGATTCGATTTCGATATCTACATTATCCTTCATTTCTTTAAGGTCTGCTAAGGATACTTCGCGAGCCGCTACGACGCGTGTAGCACCCAGTTCTTTCCACATTTGCACTGTATGCCAGTTTGTAGTGGAAGCTTGTGTACTTACGTGAAGCTCAAGGCCTGGAGCCACGCGTTTAGCAAGGCTAAAGATACCCATATCGGCTACGATGATCGCATCAACGCCGATACTTTCAAGGAATTTCAAATAGTCCTCTAAACCTTCAAAGTCCTCGTTGTGAGGAATGATATTACATGTAACATGGAGTTTTTTACCATGAGCATGTACGAATTCTACAGCTTCCTTTAATTCCTCGTCGGAGAAATTAGAGTTACCTGCGCGCAAGCCAAAACGTTTGCCTGCACAATATACAGCATCCGCACCATAGCGAATAGCCATTTTAAGCTTGTCCATATTACCGGCTGGACAAAGCAATTCCATAAAATGTTCTGCCATTATTTGTTGTGCCCTTTCCACACACTCACACTCATACCATCACCCATTGGATAGATGGTGGTGTTAAACAATTCTTTATTGTCAACATACGTTAAGTATTCTTTTAACCGTTTTACGATAGTCTTAAACCGTTTTGGTGGCTCCTTATCGCCTCTTACATAGCCTCTAAAAAGTACATTATCTGCAAGGATAACGCCTCCTTCTTTCACATGAGGCAAAATGAGTTCTAATTGTTTAAGATATTGTCCTTTGGGACCATCTAAAAACACTAGATCATATTCACCAGTGAGTTCCGTTAAGACTTGAGACGCATCGCCTTTCAGCAATGTAATTGTATCGGCATAATCAGATTGGTTAATATAATATTTCGCCATTTCGTGACGCACATCATCTAGTTCAATAGATGTAATATGTCCCTCCTCTTCGTCGAGTAGCGGAGCCATCAACAAAGCAGAGTAACCAATGGCGGTGCCCACCTCTAACACAGAGGTGGGCCGGTACAAACCTATTAATTCTTCAAAGAGATGAACCTCAGATTCTCGTAGAATCGGTACATCATTAATCATCGCGTAAATACGCTGTTCATTTAAAATATCATTTAATGTCATGAAAGTAGATTCAATCTCCTACATTATTTATTGCTATTACCACTAGGAACTACCAACGTAGAACGATCCACAGATTCAGCTGGCTTTACTTCAATATGAGGTACTTGTTGTGTACTTGGTACAACATTTTGCATAGATTCTGGAGCAGGTGTTGTAGTTGGCACATAAGAGTTAGAACTAGATGATTGAGTTGCTGGTGCAGATTGAGCTGGTGCTTGTGGAGCTGGTGTTGGTGTTGGAATTTCAGCAGCTGGAACCGTTGTTGGTGTATATTTGTACGTAGGTTCCACATTAACATATTGAGAATCTGCTTCCACCGCTTCTTCAGAGCTGTAATTGTAGTTAGGCTCTGTCGTTGCCACAGCCACGTCATAGTTAGGACCAGCTTGTACTGCAGCCTCTGTATTAGAGGCTGTAGCCGTATCATTACCATAGATTTTATGAACTTCCGCTAAATGTTCTTCATATGTTTTAGAGAAGTGGTTATGTCCATCTTTATCTGCTACAAAGTATAAATAATCTGTATCTTCAGAATGCAAGACTGCATCTAACGCTTTTTTACCAGGGTTCGCAATTGGTCCTGGTGGCAAACCTTTGGATACATATGTATTGTAAGGGCTTTGTAATTGCGTATCACCAATAGTTACATCTTCTTTTGCATAACCAAGTACATAGGAAATTGTCGCATCAGATTGCAATGGAATACCATGGGCTAACCGTTTTTTAAATACCCCTGCAATTGTTGGACGATCTGCATCAAATAAAGATTCACGTTCAACAATGGATGCCAATGTTACAAAGTCATGAATACTCATATGTTGAGCTTGAATTTGTTTCTTCACAGCCGGTGTGAGGTAACGATTCATTTCGTCAGCCATCATTTGAATCACTTCACGTGGCGTTGCACCTACTGGAATTTCATAAGTACTTGGGAATAAGAAGCCCTCTACTGGATATGTAGCAGGTCTTGTACCTTTCATATATGGATATGGTACAAAGGTCTTTGCTTCTGCTAAGAAATCCTTTGCCTTCATAATTTGATTTTTTTCAAGAACGATAGCAATATCACCAACTGTGTATCCTTCAGGAATTGTAACACGAATAGATTCTACATGACCTTCTTGTAATAAAGAAATGAGTTCGCGCACAGTTACCTTGTTAGGAATTTGGTAGTGACCAGTTTGAAGTTTATCATTGGTGCCGCTCAAATATAACCAAAGCTTAAAGCCTTGTGTGGAACGAATAAGACCTCGTTCATAGAGCATGTCTGCAATTTCAGTGCCAGTCTGCCCTTTTTCGATGACAAGTACTTGTGTACCATCATCTTGAGCAAAGGTGTTTGGCACCAAATAAATCGCTCCCAAACCACCTGCGATGATTAATACGCCTACAATAATAAGGATTAAAATGTATCTTAAGGCTTTTCTCACGACGTTGAGTTCCTTTCTGTAACATAACAGTATTTATCATCTTATTATACCATAAAGTCTATATTTCCCCTATATAAAAGGACATTATCATATTATGGGGCCCTTAATAAATAGGAAATAAAAATAGCGTATTATCCAAAGACAATACGCTATTTTTATAAAGAAGACGACTACTCGCCATCTTCCATTTCTTCATACAATTTTACTAGAGTTTCAAAGTTTTCATCATCTTCATCTAAAGGTACGTATTCTTCTACGCCTTCTTCATTTTTTTCGATGCGAGCCAAGATCATGTATGTATCATCTTGACCTTCATGGTCAGCCTCTTCATCTTGTACATGTACAAGAACAGCATATTCTTGGCCTTCATGACTTAAAATAATGTCCTCTGTGAAGTACTGTTTGTTACCATTTTCATCTTCGAATTCCAAGTAATATACTTCGCCTTCAAAATTTTGGTCAACCATCGGAAACCCTCCTTAAGAAAAAATACTTATTTATTAAACTGCAAGCGATCTAAATATCCTTGCAAAATTACAACCGCTGCCATTTTATCAATAACGGACTTACGTTTTTTACGACTCACGTCAGCTGCAATGAGTTGGCGTTCAGCCATAACAGTAGATAACCGCTCATCCCAATATGTAACAGGTAAATCGATGACTTCCTTCATCTTTTCAACAAATTCTTCGGTCTTTTCAGCCCGTTCACCTTTTGTACCATTCATATTTTTCGGCATACCTACTACAAGTTCATGTACTTCATACTCAGCAATGAGTTCTTGTAAACGGTTAAAGTCTTTTTCAAGAGATGTTCTACGAATGGTTTCAATACCTTGTGCTGTCATGAGCAGTGCATCACTACAGGCAATACCGATAGTACGGCTGCCCACATCTAATGACATAATTCTCATTATAGTTGTTTTGCCTTTGCGTATTCTTTCAACAATTCCTCAATCAAGTCATCCCGCTCTAAACGACGGATATCAGAACGTGCATTATTATAACTAGTAATGTACGCTGGGTCACCAGAGATTAGATAACCTAAAATTTGATTGATTGGATTGTAACCTTTTTCTTGAATAGATTGATAAACACGAGTGAGAACCTCTTCAGCTGTCATCGGTTCATCGTCTACTTTACGGAATAGCATGGTTTCATCAGAAACTTTCATCGTATCCCTCCTTTTTATTACATTGGTGGGCTTCACTTGTAAAAGTGAAACCTCGCCTACTATTATACTTGAATCAAAGGTACATAGTCATTAACTTTTTATGCATTATGAATTTTTTCTATAACAGGTAGAAATATAATTATAAAATTATATGCCTATTGTAATATAGATGTTAATTCATCACCACCAGCTTTTAATGCTTGCATCAATTTAGCTGGTTCCTTACCGCCTGCTTGAGCCATATCTGGACGACCGCCGCCATTACCACCAGCTACTTGAGCCGCAGCTTTTACGATGTTACCAGCTTTTGCACCTTTAGCAACAACGTCTTTAGATACTTTACATACAAAGTTAACTTTATCGTCACCCATAGCAGCACCTACGAGGACTACGCCAGAGCCATTTAATTGATCAAGGCCCATATCCGCTAAGTCACGTAATTCATCGATAGAGGATGCTTTTACAGCAGCCGCTACAAATGCAACATCGCCAATCATTACCTTACCAGCAATGATATCTGCCGCACCAGCTGCAGAAACCTCTTTGCGAATTTGTTCTAATTCTTTAGCAGTTTCTTTTGCTTCTGCCAACACTTGATGTAAACGTTCTTCTACTTGAGGTGCTTTAGTTTTAAGTTCGCCTGCCATGCGTTCGATAGTCAAGCGATCATGTTTTGCTGCATCTAGAGCTGCACGACCTGTAATTGCTTCAATACGACGTACACCAGAGCCGATACCCGCTTCAGATGTTAAACGGAAGGAACTAATGAAAGCTGTATTACCTACATGAGAACCGCCACATAATTCAACGGAGAAACCAGGAACCTCTACAACGCGAACTACATCACCATATTTATCACCAAAGAGTGCCATCGCACCTTTAGCTTTTGCTTCGTCCATAGACATTTCCGCAATAGCTAAATCTGTAGCTTTTAAAATCTCTTCATTTACAAGAGCTTCGATTTGATCAAGTTCCTCTTGTGTTACAGGAGAGAAGTGAGTGAAGTCGAAACGCAAGTAATCTGGAGTTACTAAGGAACCAGCTTGGTTAACATGCTCGCCTAAAACCTTTTTCAATGCTGCATGTAACAAATGTGTTGCTGTATGGTTACGAGCCATAGCAGCACGGCGATTTGTATCTACTTCAAGCGTTACATCATCGCCTTCGGAAATGGAACCTTCCACAACAGTACCGATATGGTATACAGTGCCTTCAGGTAAACGTTTTGTATTATGAA
>OBVJ01000309.1_pt1 | contig 27389 bp, 40 predicted proteins | sample 1495071 | NCBI WGS metagenome assembly OBVJ01 (sample SAMEA2579985, study PRJEB22360) | human gut metagenome | reverse complement strand
GACGCATTAATCTATTCTGGTAATTTTCGGGCGATCGGAGAAATGATACTGGGAACTGCAACTTCTTCCGATAAGTGGCAGACAGTAACATTTGTAGAAGGTCAGGCTCATGAATTGGGGGAATTAACTGTGCACAGCGTAGCGGGTTCTGGTTCTGGGACTACTAAATTAACGGTTACCCCAGCAAAGCAGCCAGATAATACATACCGATATAAGACAGGAACAAATGTTTCCCTTCCTGCTTATGATACGGATTGCAGCGAAATGCAGACTTGGGATGGATCAGCAGATATTACGGCTGCAAATGGGCAAAAAATCCTTGTTGTAGAATGCACAGGGAATAAGGCCAGAAAAGCCGGTATTGCAACCGTCACATCTAAACAATAACAAAGAGGAGTGAGCCTATGAGCCAGAAGTGGAGTTATAACAATCTTGAGTTTGAGGTGGATTTACAGGATGCGGATTTTGCAGAACGTTACGAAAATGCGTTTAAGCAGATGGAAGAGGAAGAAAAACGAGTGCAGAAGGCGGGCACAACAAGCGAGGTAATACGCGGATACTGTGGGCTGTTTTTTAACCTGTTTGATTGTATTTATGGAAAAGGGACATCTGGAAAGATGTTTGAGGGAAAAGTAAATGCTGGTATGTGTGACGCAGCCTATTCGGCTTTTATTGATGCCGCACGGCGCAGTAATCAGGAGGCCATGCAGCGCAGAGGCCAGATGCTTAATAAGTATGCACCGCATCAGAACAGGCAGCAGAGACGGCATAACCGGAATGGTGGCGGTAATAAGTGAACCTCATCTATGACAGATATCCCAATTCGGTGATGCTAAACGGTAAGCATCGTGAGATTGTAACGGATTTTAAGGACTGGCTAAGGTTTGTTGACCTTTTGAAAGATGATGAGTATGGGCCGGAAGAAAAATTCGAGTCCATACTCTTGTTCTATTGTGATCCTCTTCCCTTTGTGGATCAGGCAAATGCCTGTAAACCGCTGATAGACTTCTTTAAGATGACTGAAGCAGAAGATGAGAGTTATCAGGCTGATTATGAGGAAGAGGAAGAGGAAGAAACGGCGAATATAAAACCGTTGTATGATTTTCGATATGACGCGCGCTGCATTATCGCGGGTTTCTGGCACGATTACCGGATTGATTTAACGAAAGCACACATGCACTGGTGGAAGTTCCGGATACTATTAGACGGCCTCTCATCCGACACGGAGTTTAAGCAGCGTGTCATGTACCGGAATACCGATGCATCACGGATTAAGGATGTGGAAGAACGGAACCGGATATTGAGGATACAGAGAAAAATTGCGCTTCCGCAGCCGGTCCCATCTGATGATGAGATTGGAGGTATGTTCTGGTAATGAAAAAGATCATTAAGCCGCCTATCATGCGGAAATGGTATACTTGCCCTTATTGTGGCAAGAATGCGGTCCTGTACGATAATACAGCACGATGCACGGGACTGTACATGAAATGCAAAGAGTGCAAAAAAGAATTCGAGATCAAGATATAGCATATGTGAGCCTGTGAGCCGTGCTACTGCGAAAGGAGTAGTATGGCTCATTTGAATTTACAATTATTTGCTTCTGATGGTCATTTGAATTTTAACACCAGAATAGATGAAAAAGGATTTTCAAGCGGAATCAAAAAGCTTGGGGGCATTGCAAAAGGCGGCCTTGCGGTTCTTGGTGCCTCGATTGGAGGTATCACCGCCGCTTTCGGAGGTATGTCTAAGGCTGCTTTAAGTTCCGTAGCTAGTTTGGAACAGAATGTGGGCGGCGTGGAAACGCTGTTTAAAGAAAATGCTAAGACAGTCATAGAAAACGCTAATAATGCTTATAAGACTGCCGGCTTATCTGCTAATGAGTATATGCAGAGTGTTACCAGTTTCTCCGCCTCCTTATTACAGAGTGTGGCCGGGGACACAGCAGAAGCGGCAAAGATTGCAGATATGGCAATGGTAGATATGTCTGATAACGCCAACAAGATGGGAACGGACATGTCCTCTATCCAGAATGCATATCAGGGATTCGCGAAGCAGAATTACACGATGCTGGATAATCTGAAGCTGGGGTATGGCGGAACAAAGGAGGAAATGAACCGCCTACTTAAAGATGCCAGCAAAATATCGGGCATAAAATATGATATTAGTAACCTGAACGATGTGTATTCAGCTATCCATGTAATTCAGGGAGAACTTGATATAACCGGAACCACCGCAAAGGAAGCATCTACTACCATAGAAGGATCAATGAATGCTGCAAAAGCAGCCTTTGACAATTTCTTGAATGGTTCAGGAAGCGCCCAGGAATTGGCGGATGCAATTGCCACTTTCGCACGCAATGTAGGAAAGAATTTAGGCGAAATTGTTCCGAGACTGGCCGAAACATTACCTCTGGTAGTAGCGGAATTATGGCAGGAATTTGAGGGCAGTGCGGATCAGTTCATGCAGATGGGGTCAAGCCTATTAACCGATATCGCAACCGGGATTATAGAACAGCTTCCGGCCTTCATTGAACTTGCGGTCTCGTTCATCGACTTGCTGATACAAGGCTTGGACGATAATATGTCCCAGCTTATGGAGGCAGGGGCAAAGCTGCTTATGGCGATTTTGCGGGGAATCATTTCGTTGATTCCATCAGTGGCCTCCCTTGGTTGGTCGATCATAACCGGAATAATCGATGGGTTAAAGTCAAATTCTGGACAGCTACAGGCGCAGGGGAAGACACTCCTTGACAATGTGCTTTCCGGAATTTCCACTGGATTCCCAAACGTTGTAAGCAAGGGACTGGAGGCGTGCGGGAAATTTGTAGAGGGGTTATTAAAAAATATCCCTTCCGTTATATCGGCGGCCGGCAATATCTTAAACCGACTGGTTGATGCGATTATGACAGCACTTCCGAAGCTTCTTGAATCGGGTGTAAAACTGATTGGACAGCTTGCGCGAGGGCTTGTTGATAATTTACCCGCGATTATCACCTCTATCGCTTCTATACTTGCTCAACTACTTGCCACAATAGCCTCCCACCTGCCGGAATTATTACAGAAAGGTATAGAGTTAATCGGTGAACTGGCGGTAGGACTTATACGGGGAATACCGGAAGTACTGAGTAAAATACCGGAAATATTTGATTCGATCAAAAAAGCATTTTCCGAGTTTGACTGGAAAAAGATCGGAAAAGATATTGTGGACGGCATTGCAAACGGTCTGAAAAACGCGGTGGGAGCCGTTGTTGATGCAGCAAAAGAAGTAGGCGAGTCAGCACTTAACGGACTTAAAAATCTGCTTGGAATCCATTCCCCATCCAGAGTATTTCGTGACGAGGTTGGGCGTAATATTGCACTAGGTATCGCAGATGGAATTGTAAGGAATAAGAAGTATGCGAAGAGCAGCGCGGCCGAGATCGGGCAGGCCATTCTTGAGGCGGCTAAAAAGAAGCTGGATAACTACAAGGTATACAATGGTCTTACACTTGCGGAAGAAGCGGCATACTGGGATGAGGCCAGAAAACAGGTAAAAGATGGGACACAAGCAAGGATTGACGCGGATAAGGAATATTTCGCGGCGAAGAAAGAGCTTGAAAACCAGATGCTTCAGGCGGAAGAGAAGTACACCGATAATGTCGCAAAAGCATACGAGGACTTAAACGATAAGATTCTCGATCTGAACAAACAGTATGAAGATGCGGTGAGCCAGAGAGCGGACGAAATAAAATCGGCGTTTGGACTCTTTGACGAATTTTCCGCAGATACAGAATTATCATCCGATGATCTCCTGAACAATCTCCGGTCACAGGTTGACGGGCTAGAGCAGTGGAGAAACAACTTAGACGATTTAAGCGGCCGCGGAATTGGGAAGGAACTTCTGGCAGAATTGCAGAACCTTGGCCCGCAGGCGGCGGCAGAAATCCAGTTGCTTACTGAAATGAGTGACGATGAGTTAGATGAGTATGTTGATCTTTTCAGATCGAAAAATCGCCTTGCCAGAAGACAGGCCGTAGAAGAGTTGGAGCCGATGCGGCAGGATATTGCAGCGCAGATTACAAAGATGCAACAAGAAACTTCTGCGGAGCTTGCGAAGTACCAACAGGAATACACGAATTCTATGCTGGAGCTGGGGGTATCGCTGAACCAGCCGCTTGAGGTAATGAAGCTTACCGCGGTTCAAAATGCGGTTGAATTGGTCTCCGCCATGGCCGGATCAGTAAAGGAAGCTTCCGGAACAACCGAGAATATGGACAAATTCAAGGCAATTGCACAGAATGTGTTAGGAGCGGTCCAGACGCTTCCTACGGACATGAAGGAACTGGGGAAAACCGCGATCACTGAAATGATCGAAGGTATTAATTCTATGGCCGGGAATCTATACACAGCCATGTCAGAAGTCGTTGGTAATGCCATGAGAAGCGCCATAGACGCGGTAACGGCAGGGAATGCAGTAGATGCAGCACTTGCCGGAACTGGATACGTTACGGGAACAGCGGCAATACCTGCGGCCAGCTACGGAAACGAGGGGTACGGCCCTGGCTATGCGATTGACTACAAGCGTATGGGCCGCGAGATGGGCCAGGCCATGGAGAAAACCGGTGTGTATATGGATAACAAAAAGGTCGGAAATATCGTTTCCGAACCTGTAAATGAAAGTCTTGGTAATGCGGCGAAGACTGGGGAGAGAGGTGCTATGTAATGCCTATAGGGATCACGTTTAATGACGAAAAGCATTCTTACCGAGATTTCGGGCTACGTATTATTTCGGTCAATATAGGCCTTCCGGAAGTGAAAAAGAGCCTTATTGACATACCGGGCGCCGATGGTTACGTTGATATGACGGACTATTTCGGAACCCGGTATGAGAACCGGAAAATAAAGGTGGAATGTGATTTTGAGGATAAGGGATATAGTAACTGGGCCGCGAGAATCAGTGATATCAGTAATTACCTTCATGGTAAGCCTGTGAAGTTGATTTTCGATTTTGATGAGGAATATTACTATGATGGCCGGGGAGAGTGCGAATATGAAAAGAGTAATCGCAGATATGGTAAGATTACTCTTACGTTTGACTGCAAGCCGTACAAATTGGACCTGCTTGCATCGGATGAAGATTGGCTATGGGACCCATTCGATTTCGAAACCGGAGTGATCCGGGAGTATGGGAGCATAGCGGTGAATGGTACATACGATCTCGTGGTTGATGGCAGCCCAATGCCGGTTATCCCTAAAATAGAATGCTCTGCCGCTATGAAAGTACTGTTTGAAGGCGTTGAATATGCCTTAAGCGCCGGATTGAATTATATCACCGACATTTTGATTGGAAGTGGAGAATATAGAATGCAGTTTTCCGGGAACGGGACTGTGACGGTAATATACCGTGGAGGTAGCTTATAATGTATCTGATACAGAATATCGTAGACGGTCATATATACCACATACATGACCAAAAAAGTGATGTTTTAAGAGTGCTGGAGCCACGCCTTGTATTAACCATTAATAAGACGGGGCAATTAGAATTTATGATCCCCCCAACGCATGAGTATTATAATACGATTAAGAAACTGAAATCTATTATACGAGTGATTGAAGACGGGGAGATACTTTATGAGGGCCGCGCTATATCGGACGAGGCAGACTTTTACAACGTGAAAAAGATTGTGTGTGAGGGAAGCATGGGGTACTTGATTGACAGTATCCAACGCCCATTTTCCCATACTGGTAATATCCGTGATTTCCTGGCCTACCTGATTGATAACCATAATCGTCAGGTGGAGGAAAGAAAACAGTTCTTGCTTGGAACCGTGAATGTGATCGATGATGAATCCAACATTAAGCGGGAAAGCACAAAACTGGAAAACACATGGAACACGGTTAATACCTATCTGATAAGCAAGTATGGGGGCTGCCTGTACGTGGAGTATAAGGATGGTAAGAAGTATCTTAATTACACCTATGACCATGGCGGATACAATGAGCAGAAGATACGTTTCGGAGTGAATCTGCTTGATCTGACGAAATACCAAGACGCAACGCAAATCGCTACGCGGTTAATACCTTATGGCGCGGAAGTGGAGTACCAAGACGAGAACGGGGAAGTGCAGACAAAAACCGTTGATATCACGTCTGTGAATGACGGAAGCGATTATATTACGGCAGATCAGAGCGTGGTTGATGAATATGGAATCATAACAGTCACCTATCAATGGGCTGATGTAACGGAGCCTTCCGTACTACTTGAAAAGGCGAAAGCACTGATTAAGGAACTGACCAACATACCGGATACACTAACCGTTAAGGCTCTTGATCTTAATTATGCGGGGGTAGATATCCGTAGGTTTAAGGTTGGCCGGTGGACAACCGCGGAGAGCAAGCCCCACGGGGTTAAGAAAGATATGCTGCTTGCGAGGCTTGACCTATATCTTGACGATCCGAAAAAAGGGAGTATATCCCTTGGATCAACCGTAAAGACATTCACAGCTGCAAATGTAAGTAAGCAGGTGGAACTATCAAATTCCATAAAGAAGGTAGGGGAATCTGCCTCGAGCGAGATCAGGCGTAAGGTGGAGAATGCCACCTCATTGATTACTGGCGGACTTGGTGGGTATGTGGTTCTGGACGTCGAGGACCCCGTTACCGGTAAGAAAATCCACCCATGGCGAATCCTGGTGATGAACACGCCGGATAAGAACACGGCTACCCATGTGATTCAGCTTAATCAGAACGGCCTTGGCTTTTCTACAACCGGCATAAATGGACCATACCGGAATGCCTGGACGATTGATGGTAATCTTGTGGCTGATTTCATAACATCCGGTACGATGCTGGCGGACAGAATTCGCGGCGGCATTCTCGAGGTGGGCGGCGCTGGCCTGGCGAAAGATGGGAGCATTACCGTTAAGAATGCACAGGGCGAGGTGATCGGTACATGGGATAAGACCGGCTTGCATGTGCTTCTTGGCATTATTGAGGGTAGTACCATCAAAGGATCATCAATTATAGGCGGCAGGATTAATATCGGTAATGGTACATTTGAGGTGGACAGCGACGGATCAGTGATTATAAATTCTGGTGAGATCAATATAGGGAATGTGCTGATTACTGAAAATTATGCATGGATTAATGGGTTTGGCATTTCTGACATGACTATATATAGTAAAGATGCAGGTAATTCTATTGTATTATCTACTCAAGAATTTGATGGAACAGGGCCAGCACTTGAATTAAAAAGAGATGGAATGATAACCCGTGTTGGTTATAGTGGTATTGTCACAGGAGATATAATTTTCGATGATCCTTGGACGGAAAATATGTCTGCACTAGATATGTTTAAGGATTTGTATGGCAGAGTAAGAGATTTGAGGGATAGAATAGATGGATTGGAGGGTTGAACCGAAGGTATATAGATGATATAATATAGTCAGAAAGGGGTGAAATATAAAATGTTTAAAAAAATGTCTTTACTGACTATTGTTTTAACATTTAGTTTGCTTTTTGGTTCGTTTGCTATGGCTGATGTAGTTAATGGTGATTTCATACGTAAATCTCCGCTGAATGAAGAGGAAAATTCATCATATGAATGGACGTGGCTTAATGACGAGCATTGTGTACAGTTTACAACTAAGGATGATAAACTAAAGAGAGAACATATTGAGAGAAAATTCAATATGGGACTGCTTCCACAGTGGGCGGTAAATGGGGATGATGGAACCGGTGTTGTAAAAAAGAGGGACACATATTCTGGGAAGTGGACTCAGAGCGAAAAAGGAATATGGTCATTCGAGTTTGATGATAAGACCATCCCGCTGGGAGTAACGAAAATAGATGATGTTTTATACGCCTTTAATGGATATGGAGAATTAATGGAGGGCTACGAATATTACGATGGCCTGACAACCGGAGCTGATGGAGTAGTCAACTCAGACAATCCCGAATTTCTGGCATGGCTGGATACTCAGTACGTGCCGGCGTGCACAAGCCATGAATAATAAAAATTACAGAGAGCGAGGATAATTTCCCCGCTCTTTTTCTGTGTCAAGTAAATTGTCACGTTTGTCACACCCAAATGTGCTACAATTTAAAATAGGAAAACCAGCAAAAGAGCGCTTGAAAATAGGCGTTCTTTTTTGCATGCCTGAAAGGAAGTGAAGACATGGCAGATATAAGTAAGGAGATACAAGATTTCAGAATCGCACGAAAAGGTAAGGACGTACGAAATTCCATGATATCCTTAGCTGAAAAGGTAAATAAGGATGGAGAAGATGCTATTGCAAACGTAGCGGCTCAGGTTGTTAAAATTAACGGTGCAATTACTACGGCGAATAATGCTGTAACCAATGCTAACGCTGCCACAGCAAGAGCGAACGAAGCGCTAAATCATGCTGACGATATTCTTGACAGTGCCACAGATCAGGCAACAAACTCCACCAGAAGCGCCACAACCGCAAAGAGCTGGGCGGTCGGAGGTACTGGAAGCAGAGAGGGAGAGAATACCAATAACAGTGAGTATTACAGCAGACAGGCCGGGACCCATGCGAATAATGCTAAAAATGACGCAGACAGAGCCGCGCAGTATTCACAGATTATAGCACCTGGTTTTTATTTTGATCCAGAAACATCAACCCTGTATATGAAGGCTGGTATTGGTGTTGATTTTAAGGTTGTTGATTCTATCCTGTATTGGAAAATAACGGCATAAGGAGGGAGTGAATCGAAAGATGATTGTAGCAAAATTCTCGGGCTACTGTACTACATCTGCATACGGGCTTACACAGTGGGATTATGGTCAGGAACTTGCGATTGAATGCGCTGAACTTGAGATTCCTGACGACACGGAAATCAATTACTATCAGGGGAAGCTGTCCAGTATTGCATATCTGAAAAGCAATCATGCAATGATTCCCGATATTATGCTCCAGAATCCGGAGGAGATTATCGCGTATGTATATGTGAGGTCGGCGGCAAGCGGTGAGACAATCCTGTCTATTAAAATGACTGTAGATAGCAGACCGCAGCCGGACAACTATGTATTACCAGAGTATAAGGATTACAGCCGGTTACTTCCAAAGGGAGGGGAATCCGGTCAGACCTTAGTGAAAGCAAGTGAAAACGATTATGATACGGAGTGGGCCACAATGGAATCTAATCTTGAGCCATTAACCGACGAAGAGATCGATAATATTTGTGTATGAGAGGAGTATAAAAATGGGAAAACGTGTAACCGCTGAAAATATAGCAAGACTCTGGATCAATATGAAAAACCATGTAAAAGATGGTTATGTTGCTAAGGTATCTGGAAAAGGATTATCTACAGAGGATTATACAACTGCGGAGAAACAAAAACTGAATGAACTGCATAACACGACTGTAGACAGCGCATTATCCAGTTCATCCACAAATCCGGTACAAAATAAGGTTGTTAATACAGCTTTAAGCGGAAAGGTACCGACGACGCGCAAGGTTAATAATAAGGCACTGTCAGCAGATATAACGCTTGCGGCTGGAGACGTTGGTGCAATTCCATCGGCACAGAAGGGAGTAGCTGGAGGCGTGGCAGAATTAGACGATTCCGGCCATGTTCCGGCGGCTCAGTTGCCATCTTATGTGGATGATGTAATCGATTCATATATTGTAACTGGAGCTACAGCGTTTTCATCAGGGTGGTTGTCACTTACTTCAGAAGGGGCGGCGCTGACTCCGGAAAGCGGAAAGATTTATATTGTGCTGACCACTGGAAATTACAACATGAGAGAATACCGGTGGAGTGGTACAGCGTATGCGCAAGTCAATGAGGGGATCGCGTTAGGTGAGACGGCCAGTACTGCTTTCCGTGGAGATCGTGGGAAAACTGCATATGACCACAGCCAGACAGCTCACGCTCCAGCAAATGCAGAACAGAATGTACAGTCTGACTGGAATGTGACGGATACTGCATCCGACGCATTTGTTAAAAATAAACCTACGTCGATGCCCGCAAACGGTGGTAATGCGGCAACGGTTGGAGGGCATACAGTTGAGAAAGATGTGCCAGCAAATGCAGTATTTACAGATACGAAACCCATTGTCATGAAGGGCGCGACCGCCCCAGCCGCTGGTGCCGCGGGCTGTGATCCTGCTCCGCCAGCAGGATCACAGACAAAGTTTTTGAGGGCTGACGGAACATATCAAACACCCGCTAATACAACTTATTCCGCATTTAAAGGCGCTACAGCATCCGCAGCTGGCGGAACTGGATTAGTCCCGGCTCCTGCATCTGGAAAGCAAGATGCGGTATTATGTGCGGACGGAACGTGGGCGGACCCGATGACTGATGCAGAGATAGACGCAATATGCGTATAATGGGGGTGCCCCTATGCAAAAGCCTTTAACAGCGCGGGGAGTATCCCGGCTATGGGAAAATATTAAAACGTATATTACAGAAAATACGTATCCACGAGGTGATCCGCCGGACCTGTATTTTGATCCAGAAACATCAACATTATATATAGGAAAGCCGAATGTGTTGTACGATTTTGTAGTTTCGGATGGAAGATTATATTACAAAGACAGAGGAGGTAATACTTAAATGGCAGCACCAGCAGGATATACAGAGTTAGGGCGCATAGGTTTCGTAGATCGCGGTACGTATGCGTCAGGTACCACATATCGAATAGGTGATGTGGTATACTACAACGGGAGTACATGGAGTGCTCTTAAAGATAATTTACAAGGCGTAACACCAGCCGCAGGCGCGAACTGGAAATATATGGCGAGAGGATTCGCCGCTGAGGCGCTTTCCGCGATTACTGCAAATGATACGAGCGGAGTACTGGGGACCGCAGGAGCAAGTGTGACATCTCAGGAACTAATTGACGCGATCGCCGATAAGGTCATGACAAAACTCATTGAGAAAAGTAAGATCGTAAATAATCTTCTTGCGACGGACGCCACAACCGTATTAAGCGGTCCGATGGGGAAGTCCCTCGATGAAAAGATTACTAAGTTAAATAGTGATTTAGGCGAGGTAAAAACCGATATTAGTCTACAACCAGTAACAGGGATCGATATCCTTACACTTACTACCGGCCGTTACTATGCAACTAATTGCACTAATTTACCTACAGGCTGGGTGGCGGCCTATCTTGACGTTGAGCGATTGGATAACAAGTGGTGTCGTATCACCGCGTGGCCTCCATATAACGGCCCAGATAGTCCGCAAATTACAAAGCAGGATAATGGTGTATGGCGTGGCTGGAAAGATATAATGTCTGATCTGTTTAGTTTTGAAGGTGTCGGAAAAGTGACTTTTGCGCAAAACTCGACAGCTACGAGTATTAGAATGTATACAACGGCTGTTAATTATTTGTATATTGAGTTTCTGACGGCCACGAAAAACATTAAGTTTGGTTTTTATAATGGATCGACATGGACGGATTACTGGATTATGTAGGTCGCCTACTTTGAGATCGGATAAATGCAGCTCATACTCAGATTAGTGGACAATGCCTTACTTATATATATGTACAGCTTGTTTTCCGCAGCTTTAAGGATTCCATTAACCTGTATGGTATTATCATCTGCTATCGCGCTCCGTGCTCTATACACGGGTACATCCATAAGTGGCCTGACATCATCATCACAAAAGGCCACCTCAACCCACCCGGACGCCCCGGCATTTATTGTAAAGATACATTGCACCATATGTCCAATTTTATAGGCTAGTACGTAAGACACTGGCGCGTTTTTGTAAAAGTGTGCGGTGACATTCTTTACTGCTAAATGATTATTTTTAAATGAATAAGAAACTCGTTAATCAGAGCTGAAAGGCTCTTATTTTTATACCCGAAAAGGGGTGCGAAACGTTCCTGCTTGAAAAGAGTAGGCACAGCACTTCATTAAATCAATATTTAATGTGTGTTGGAGAACTAAACACACGAATAGTCGAATGACGGGGTAACGCCCTGAAAGGCTACTTTAATACTCCGACTGGCAGAAACTTGAGTAAACAAGGCTCTGTCAGAAGCTCGGTGAAGTCGGCAGACAGACACCGTAACAGATAATGCTGACGAAAGATTCCCAGAGGTGGGCGTTGTGTCTTATATGCCGGAAGTCTATAAAATATCTATGGTTAGAATGTAGATGAGAGGTCTACTGACGAATCCTTGAATGTACAGGTCTATATCGGGGCTGGATAGAAATGTCCAGTGACACAAATAGTGTCGCTACTGTGGGTGAGTAAGACTCTGCATTTATGAAAATCCATATAACGTTAAAGGCGTTATCAAGGTAGCAGGCTTATAGAGGAAACCTAAGGATATATGTACAGATAGTGTGTTTGGAACGTTGAAAGCTGACAACATGGAGATTTTACTGTCTGTGAAGTGTTCACATCAGAAAGTTATTGTGAGATTAGCAATGATATAAGGTGTGTTAATGTCAGTGAGAGTGGTGGCACAGTACCTATGAAACCGTGATAACAAGCGGTGGAGGGATAGCCACTAGTCATATGAAGAATAGAATTACTAAGAAAAATGGTATGGGTTCGAGTAAGACTAAGAGATGTACTTGCTCCTGCAAACAAGGAGGGTACAGACCATGCTAAAGAAAAACAAGCTCCGCTATAACGAGTATTATGATATGCAACATATTTATGACGAGTTATACGCACAGAGCAAGAACGGTAATAACTTTTATAAGTTACTTGAAATTATTGGTTCGGAACAAAATATTTGTTTAGCTTACCGTAATCTGAAATCAAACAGTGGAAGTAAAACGGCTGGAACGGACGGAATGACGATAGATGATATAAAACGATTCAGTAATGCTGAGATTGTCGCTACCGTTCGGGAAAGTCTTAACGACTACCGCCCGAAATCAGTCAGACGTGTTTTCATTCCCAAAGCTGGGAGCGATAAAATGCGTCCATTGGGGATTCCGTGTATCTGGGACAGGCTGGTACAACAATGTATCCTGCAAGTCCTAGAGCCGATATGCGAACCAAAGTTCCATAATCATTCCTATGGATTCCGTGCGAATCGAAGTGCCCACCATGCAGTCAGCAGAGTAACGACACTGATAAATTTATCAAAATATCATTACTGTGTTGACGTAGACATTAAAGGATTTTTCGATAATGTCAATCATGGAAAACTATTAAAACAAATCTGGACACTTGGTATTCGGGATAAAAGATTGATTTGCATTATCAGCAAAATGCTGAAAGCTGAAATTGACGGCGAGGGTGTCCCAGAAAAAGGAACACCACAAGGCGGTCTGTTAAGTCCACTGCTCTCCCTCATAGTCCTTAATGAATTAGACTGGTGGGTAAGCAGTCAGTGGGAAACATTCCAGCCGAAGAACCGCAGTAAAAATGGGTGGCTTCAATACGCAAAGAAATATACCAAACTGAAAAGCGGTTTTATTGTACGTTACGCTGATGATTTTAAAATCATGTGTTCAACCTATGGAGAAGCACAAAGATTTTACCACAGTACCGTAGATTTTCTTAATAAAAGACTGAAATTAGAAATCAGTCCAGAGAAATCAAAGGTAGTAAATCTGAAGAAAAATTCATCAGATTTTCTGGGGTTCAAAATCAAAGTCATTCCAAAAGGAAGAACGAAACACGGTTATGTTGCCAAAACAGATATGAACCAAAAAGCATTAAAGAAAGCGAAAACAAATCTAAAGTTAAAGGTAAAAGATATAGCCAGACATACGACTGGCTTCAATATCAGCAGATATAATCTGACAGTTATCGGTATGCAGAATTACTACTGCATAGCAACTAACGTATATAACAACCTGACAGAAGTAAGTTACGCTCTCTTACCGACCATACGAATCCGTTTAAGGAACATTGCAAAATCAGTTCCATTTGAAAGTACAAGTTCAGAATTTCAGAGCAGGACAAAAGGAATCAGACCAAAAACAAAAATAGTGATGATTGCGGATAATCCGCTATTGCCGATTCAAGGAGTACAACACAAAAATCCTATGAATTTCTCGCAAGATATTTGTAATTTTACAAAGCAAGGGAGAAACAAGGTGCATGAGGACGTTGTAGTTGTAACAAAAGAAGAAATCCGAGCGTTGTTGGAAAATGAAAACCCTGCCGATAGCGTAGAGTTTAACGACAATCGTATTTCGGCATATATCGCACAACAAGGCAACTGCTATGTAATGAATCGTCGAGGAACTCCGTCCACTCTGATATGTATTCACAAATCAGACAAAGGAGATAACCTTGACAGATATTCTAATCTGGCATTTGTGGAAATTCCCATTGCAAAGGCAATCCTAACAGAATCAGCAGATGAAGCAAAATCACTGTTAAAAGGTTATGTTCTTAATAGTCAGCAGAAGAAAAAACTGAACAGAATACGGACGAATTACGGATACCAGACAATAACTGGGAAATAACTTATAAATCTATTTGGATATGATGGAACGCCGTATGAAGCGAAAGTTTCATGTACGGTGTGAAGCGGGGGAAAACTTGGAGATAACATCAAAAAGTTACCTATCGCTATAGAATGGCATGTACATAACTACAAACACAATCATTACGGCAGCCAGTGTGATCAGCGCGCTGGTTGTCATATTTTCAGCCCTTTTTGCAGTATACAGATGGTATCTCAAACAGGGAAAGCAGGATCAGGAAATTAAAAATATCAAAGACGAACAGTGCCTTCTTGTTTATGGGGTTCTGGCCTGTTTGAAGGGAATGAAGGAACAGGGCTGCAATGGTCCGGTGACAGAAGCCATTAACAAGATAGAAAAGCATATCAATCAACAGGCTCATGAGTGAGCGGAAAGAGAGGATTAATTATGGATTTAGGAATTGCAAGTGTAGCAGGTATCACAGCGCTGTGTTATTTGGCCGCTATGGCGGTTAAAGCGACGGCGGTGGACAATAAGTGGCTGCCGGTGATTTGCGGCGTTATTGGGGCAATCCTGGGCGTTGCAGGCATGTACACGATGCCCGACTTCCCGGCGGCGGACATCATCAACGCAGCGGCGGTTGGAACTGTATCGGGGCTTGCAGCTACCGGTATCAACCAGGCGTACAAGCAGCTGACGAAATAAGCTGTTGCGATCTCGCAACGGTTATATCATCACAACTTTTTTTGGGCCTGGGAGTAATCCTGGGCCTTTTTCTTTTAAGGAGGATTTATGATACCTATTACAAAACAGATCAAACAAATTAATTGCTATGCAAGTCAGAATCACCCAAAGTACATCGTAATCCATGAGACTGACAATTTTAACCGTGGCGCCGGGGCTGCCGCTCATTCCAGGGCGCATAATAATGGCAATCTGGCTACATCAGTCCACTATTACGTTGACGATGTGTCGATCTACCAGACGCTCAACCACACGGACGGAGCCTGGGCAGTCGGAAAGCAGTACGGTACTCCACTGGTGGCCGGAGTCAATAACAACAACACGATCAACATCGAGATATGTGTTAATCCTGACAGTAACTACGACAAGGCACGGCTGAACTGTGTAGACCTGGTGCGGTATCTGATTCGGGAGACGGGGATCCCTGCTGATCGAGTAATCCGGCACTACGATGCAAAACGCAAATGGTGCCCGCGCAAGATGATGGACAGCCCGGAGTTATGGACGGACTTCTGCCTGCGGATCCGCGGCCAGGAAGATGAAGTGAAGAGTTTTGAAGACGGCGCCGGGAACTGGCATTTTACGATTAATGGCGAGTTGCAGAAGACGCGCTGGGTAAAATATAAGAATAAGTGGTTCTACGTGGACGATGCCGGGAATATGGTCACGGGGTATGCGGTCATTGGCGGCATGGCCTATATGCTTAATCCGTCAAAAGCGGATATGGCAACGTATGGGGCGCTGTTGGTCACGAAGAATCTCGGCCAGGGCAATCTTGAGGTACAGCACGTCGAGTAATATAATAAGGGCGGTCCGAGTGGGCCGCCTTACTTCATATAAGGGCAATAATATCGAAATATAAAACCCCGGATTGCTCCGGGGTCAGGCCCATCGTGTTACGCATTGGTTAAGAGGCTTGATGGGATCTGTTGATCTAAATATGATAAGGAATGATAACCGCCAAATGGCGGTCCCTGCGGCCGACGACATTACATGTCGCTTAAACGTTAATTCGGTTATGCAGGTATACAGCATATCTCTATCTGCACTCTTAGTATATGCCAAATACTTTAAAATGTCAACCGGACAGAAAAATCCAGACACTGTAAAGAATGTCTGGACCTCTCTGAGAAAATATAGGTTGTTGGAGAATCGTAAAACTTCCATTCGCATGTTTAGTATAGCACGTTAACAGGTGCTTGGCAAGGGGAAAAGGGGAAGCATACAGCTGATTATGTGAAGTTAAGGTGTACTGTTTGAATAAAAACATTACGAAAATCGAAAAAGTTGATTTTTGGAGAAGAAAGGTATTGCCAGAACTCTCTGGAAATGATATAATCAGGCTGCTCGTATTATATATCTTATATCTTTCTGGCACGCCCAGTAAGAGTATTCATGCAAAGCCGCTCAGTATCCCCATACACTGAGCGGTTTTTGTGTGTAATTCATGTATAGGTGATCAGTAGTAGAGACATCTAAAATGAGTATGCTGCATATAGAAAATGTGATACAATTAAATTCCTTCTTTACAAAACAATATATGCGTGCTATAGTATTAACGTTTTTTGCTTTTCTAATTTGCGGCTTAGCTATACTGGCGGGCCGCACTTTTATACAAATTTACAATAAAGTATAAAATGATATTGATTTATTTGTATATAGTGATATAATTTTTTTGTCAACCCTTCTCTATGGTCGTCCAGGTATATTTCCTCATATACCCGGGCGACTTTTATATGCGTATCTCACTACGTTACATCAGCCGGCATCTGGTATTTGGTGATCGTTGTGTCAAAAACCACATGGCTGATATATCCACATCGATTATCATTTCCGCCATCTCGCGGGTCTCCTGATGCTTTGCGTTTCTGGCAGCCTGGGCGTGCCGCTGGTAGGTCTCAATTATCTCAAAAAATAATTCATCTGTTCGGTTCATTTTTCCCCCTTCTCTCCCTCATAATTATATTTTCGCACTGTCAGAGTATACAGCCAGAGGCCTTAATGCGTTATCTGTTTTTACAATAAGGAGGACCATAGTGCGGAAACAGATAAGTACCCGGAAAGCCGCGCATCATGGGTTTTCCGGGTTAAATTGAAATATAATAATAGCATTTTAGTTTTCCGTGTTCTTTATCGTACACGATCTTTTTGACGATTCCGCGCAACGCATTGCCCTTGACTTCATAGCATACTTCCGGATTTTTCAGAAGGTCGATGGTGTTCTGGATTCTGCTTTGCAATGCCTTACGATCGTCTTCCACGTTTCGGGCGGGACCGTCCTTCAATTCTCTAAGCTGGGCGTTCAGCTCCTCACGTTCTTTCTTAATCCTACCCCTATTATCTCTGTATTCTTCTAATGTGTCAATCCCGTTTTCATAAGCGTCACGAATTCTCGACTCCTTGACGGCCAGGCGGGAGAGCGCAGATTCCAGTTTTGATATGGAGGCGTCGGAGTCTGGAACGGACTGCCTGATATACTCGTACTTGATGTGAGGATCATTTACAGCCATATCCAGAGATTTTAATATGGATTTTTCCGCTTTGCTTACCGTAATGCTACAGGATTCGCCGTGAATACCTTTGGCATATTTCCAACATTGGAAGAAGCTGGGGTTTCGGCCCGTGTTTTTCGATTTATTATAGCCAAGGCTGGCACCACAATATCCACATTTTAGGAGGCCAGAGGCCCAGTGGAGGCAGGAAGAGGTTTCTCTGCGGTTTAATGGTTTGTATTCCCGCTGCATACGAATCTGATTATCCTCAAAGATAGCAGTGATAGAAGTCCGGCATTCGTGCGGGCCCTGGAAGGTGAAGCCATTCCATGTTACGATACCAACATAGAATTTATTCTTGAGAATACCTTCTATGGCTCTTTTATCGAAAAGATTTCCACGTTTGGTACGGTATCCACGGTCATTGGCACTCCTTGCGATGGCGCGCATGTCTGCACCTGAGTGATAAGATTGGTGGATGTATTCCGCAACGGTATATTCGGATTCGTTAATAATGAAGGGCCTACCGCCGCCAACCGCTTGATATCCCAGGCATGGAGTGGATTGATAACCTTCACGTAGTGCTTTTTCTGTCATACCACGAAGAACCTCACCAGACAAATTAAAGGAGTAATACTCATCAAACCATTCGATGATCGTTTCGATCAGTCGGCCAAACATTCCTTCTGCGATCGGTTCAGATACACTTTTAATATCTACACTGCATTTTTTGCGAAGGATCCCTTTGTAAAAGGTGCTTTCTTCTTGATTTCGGGCGAAACGTGAGAACTTCCAGAGATAGAGTCTGCGAAAAGGTGCAGGTGTTTGTGACTTTGCTGTAGCGATCATACGCTGGAATTCTTCCCGGTTATCGGCCCGGCGTCCGGAGACCCCACGTTTTTCAATGAAGACGAACTCGTCTGGTATGAAAAAGCCGTCCTCTTTGGCAGAAGCTCGGATTACTCTAAGCTGGGCGTCAGGGGAAAGTTCTGTCTGGTCATCGGTACTGACACGGATGTATGCGGCACCTATTTGTAAGTACTCTGTTTCTTTTTTCATGATATATCACTTCCTTGATTAAATGTACGTGAAAAGAGTGCAAAAAATACGCCCCTTGCCAGGGCACTTTGGAAATGATATAATTCAAGTGTCGGATTGATTATATCTACTGGAGTATTCTGGCAAGCGGGCGGTTTTGCGTTTTATGCTACTCTATTATAGTCAATGACAGAAACTTCCTGCATGAGTGATTTGGCAGCATTAACCATTTGCTCTAGTTTCTGAGCTACACTGTTGGAATAATACGTTTCCCCACACTTTACACATTCTTCGCAGGGGACATTTCGGATAATAATTACGCAACCCTTGTAATTTACAACGTGATTCGTTGTGGTCTGAATCATCTCTTTACTTCCGCACATACACATATCTAAGACCTCCTTCTTGTTTTTAGATCTGCCTCGAACTTTACTGCATTGGGAAAGTATGCTGTTATCATGTATACATATTCTCCATCCGTGCCAACAACTACATGAATTATCTGATTATCTATAGTGTATCCAAATATCAGGCAACTGGGATAAGGAAAATCATCAGGATAATCTTCGATGATTTCGCCACTATTCACGCAATTCAGGGCATCATTTATGGAGATATCTCTTTCCTGCAAGCGCGATAGACAATGCTTTGCCCATTTTATTTTTCCTTGATTGATTAAAGTACATAAAAGTTCTATATCCATTCTATTCTTCCACCTTTCCCAGCACTTTCCCCACGCAGATGATATGCTCAGACCCCGGAATCATGCGGTAGTTCCTATTATGTGAAATCAACCCATCGCGTCCGGCCTCCTTGATAAAACACTCATTGTTTACCATGAATATGCCGATTTCTCCAATTTCCACAACTTGTCGTTTTTCCACATATACCTTATCTCCGTCATAGTAGGTGGGTTCCATGGAGTCCCCGTTCACGCCGATAATAAAGTCAGCACAATCCACATGAGGGGCTTCGATCGTGTCAGTGGGGATATCATCGAAGATATATTCTCCGGTTCCGGCAGACGCAAGGCGTTGGTAGTAGGTATATGTAGAACGGCGTGTGTCGCGGACGGGTTCAAATTCTATGATATTCGAGAGTATATTAGCCTGTGGGATGTTAAAGGCTTGATATTCAGGTATCTTGGTTAGTAAAGATACCTGTTCGTTAGCTTTTGTCTGTCCTTCCTTGTTTAAGGAATTATAATCTTTTAACAAGGCCCACTCACCATTATCAATTGATAGTTTTTTTCGCTCACCAGTTTGTGTGTTTTCTATAGTGACCGTTCCTTCTGCAAGGAGTTTTTCAAGAACAAAAAGCACTTGAGAAGATGTGTCAGTGCCAGTCAAGTCTGTATCTGTATTCTTATCAGAGATTCTTTCCATTGGGACATCGTAGCCCATGAGCCAGGCTTCTGAAACACCTAATGCCAAGCCGAGCACATATAATTTGTCTTGATTGGGTTCTGTTTTTCCAGAACAATACTGACTGAGGTCTGATTTGTTCATTTTCACGCCATATTTTTTGCAATATGGAACCGTTAAATTTAGTATATCAATTTGGCGTAAATTTCGCTTATCCATTATTTCTTTTAAGCGAGTAGCAGTGTTTTTCTTTTTCATAGTATTACCGCCTTTCTGATTTATAGTGTATCACATATTATACAAAAGTTCAAGATGAAAAACTGTAAAAGTTAAAAAAAATGAACTTATGTATTGACATATGTGTTTTTAGATGTTATCATATGGATAGTTAAAAAAATTGAACTAGAAAGGAGATAGTTAAATGGCGTTTGATTATAGCAAGCTTCGTGGAAAAATTGTGGAAATTTTTGGAACCCAGTCATGTTTTGCTGTTGCTATGGGCTGGTCTGAAAGAACGTTATCATTGAAGTTGAATGGCCTTAGGACATGGAAGCAACCCGATATTTGCAAGGCGGTAAAATTGCTTAGATTAACAGACGGAGATATTCCAGTATATTTTTTTACTACTGAAGTTCAAAATTTTGAACAAAATAGTGTGGAAAAGGAGGGCGCATGAACGATTTAGTAAGAACAACCATCACATCAATGGAAGCCGCGGAGTGGTGCGGTAAGAAACACAATGAATTACTGAAAGATATTCGGCGTTATATCGGCCAATTAGGAGAGGGGAAAATTCCCCACACCGATTTCTTTCAGGAAACTACCTACATAACAGAGCAGAACAAGACGCTTCCCTGCTTTCTGGTTACAAAGAAAGGCTGTGAGTTTATAGCTCACAAGATGACTGGACAGAAGGGAACAGAGTTCACGGCGAGGTACATCAACCGTTTCCACGAGATGGAAGAGGGAAAGCTTCCCTGCCCCCTCAACCCACAGATCGCATCCAGCGTGGCAGAGCTGGGCCGGGTAACGGAAAGGGTTATGAAGAATCAGGGATCGGCTCCATATAAGATTGCGGAGGCATTCAAGATGGAGTGCGAACAGTTCGGCATCCAACTCCCTGCGGATTTTGTGAAGGTGCCGGAGTATGAACAGATGGCACTGTCAGAGTTCATAAAGTAAGCAACAAGTACAACCAGTCATACATACAATCTACCAGAGAGGGGTGGAGATATGGCGAAAAAGGAACTGATTATTGAAAACTACATAGAAATTGATGGAGTAGACGTCCCGATGGATACTCTTTCAGAAGAAAAAAGAGCAGAAATTGCAATATTATTACAGGATACGGCAATGTCGTATGCGGGATACAAAAGAGTGCAGACTCCCGGTTGATCCGGGACTGGTAGGACAACCCCGCATCACAGGAAGATATAGTTCCCAGATGAGCGAAAGTGTCAATGGGAAGTTGAGAAAAAAGGTGAAGAAACCTAATGGATATTAGATCGAGTCTTAAAAGCATGATTAAGTTGCCAGATAAGGAGGAGGTAAAATAAATGGAAATCCCAGAAAAACTTAATACTGTTTTTTTACATGAAATGTCAGCGAAATTAACCAACGCAATTACCGAATGTATGATATCTAATCAAATGACATTGGAGTGTCTTGAGTTGGCTTGTAATGAAGTAAAGGAAGTTTATAAGAAAAATGCAGTTATAAAGAAAGCTGACTAATGCCGGTACCAGTAGGACAACCCCGCATCACAGGAAGGGGGGGGGAGGGGAATGATAAGAGTAGCATTAACTGTTATAGCCGCTGCAATAACCTGCATTAACTTTATTCGTTACAGCCGCATCGTGGATAAGCACGATGAGTTCCATAATGATAAACGCACATTGATAATTAAATAGGAGGTGAGAGAGATGTGGAAAATATTTATTTGGCTTTTGAACTGTAAGAAACACGATTACGTGAAAGCGGTTAAGCATCAAGGCATGACTTACGTTGTTAAAATTGAAAAATATGAATCTACAGATATGCTTATTAGAAAAATGAAAGAAGCCCTGGAGGCTGAAGCATCCAAGGCTTCTTAAATTAGATTCTGTAATTGTCGAGACCAGATAGCTCAGGATATGCATCACGGAATTTGTCGGCAATAGAATTGTAGAGCTGAATATCCTGATCCAGATTTTCTTTTGAGATTGGACAATCTGGCATAGCTTTTAGTGCTTCAAGTTTGTGGGCCTCTTTACGAAAATGTCCGTAAATGAAAAGAGCATCTGTATTAGATAAATTGACTTCCATAGAAATCTCCTTTCTTTAGTATTTCAGCATGGCAGTGCTGATATTTACATTATAGATGGAGATGGAAAGTTTTACAAGATATAAGGAGGTGATAACCGTGGGAATCGAAGACCGTCTTAACCGACTGGAGGAAGAAAACGCAGCGTTGAAAGACCGCGTTGCGTATCTGGAAGCCGTAGGGCTGGATGAGTTTCTTCCACCGAAAGCCATAGCGGTTAAAATGCATTGCTCGAAGTCAACCGTACTCAACTATATTAAGAGTGGCAGGATACAGGCCACACGGAAGTTGGGGGACTGGCGGATACCGACGAGTCAGTTTTACAGAGAGGATTCAAAGACCGCGATACCAAGCGTGGAATCTGAATCGATAATCCGGTCACGGAAGAGGAAAGTACCGGAGAAAGAAGCAACCATGAAAGATATTGTTTTTGGTGGGAAGGGGTGAGACGAGTGAGAGAAGACCTGAATAATATTGGTATTGTAGTCCTTGATTACATGTACCGGTTTAGTGGGCTGGAAGTCGAGATCAACGACGGGCGGATAGTAGACCATACATACATGTGGGATAGAACGGAGGCAGAAAGATGAGCAAGCGCAAGAATGGTACATACAGAGCCGCAGCGGCCGCCGGCCTGAATCCGCATAACTGGGGAAACGGCAAGGCAAGAAAAAAGCCGCGTGAGGTACGAACTCACAGCGGCAATCAAGAAAAAACTTTACAAGCCAATGATACCATGCGGACCGCAGAAAATCAAGAGGGTGACAAGAAATGAGATATCAATGTGATGCATGTGGTTGTTATCTCGATCCGGGAGAAGGTCGAACATGTGACGAGTGCCAGCGGAAAGCAGAACAGCGACACAGGATCACGGAGCGGATACGACTGAACGGACAACAGTATGAAATGAATATGGAGGAACTGATATGTCAGAATTGAAATTTGAGGTCGTACAGACCGCAGGCGTTATTAATGCAAATTTTGAAGAATATGAGCAGCAGATCAAAGCTGAAGTATCGGAATATGAAGGTGCTTTATTTACAGAAGATTCTAAAGCGTTTGGAAAAAAAGTAATTGCAGAAATGAGAAAAAAGCGGGCGAGTGTTGTTGAAGCGACCCGTCAGGTAAAGACGGAATGGCTGAAACCGTATGATGAATTTAAGGTACAGGTTGATGGTCTATTACAGTACGTAGACAAGCATATTAACGACATTGACAGCCAGCTTAAGGAAATGGAAGCTGTCAGGGTGGCGAAAAGAAAGGCAGATATCCAGGCGTTATATGACAGCGTGATCGGGGAGATGCTGGAATACCTTCCTCTGGAAAAAATCTATGATTCAAAATGGGAAAATGCATCTGTCAAATTACCAGCGGTTAAAAAGGCTATGATAGAGGTGATCGGCAAGTCATACGAAGAGGTTACGACCATTAAAAATATGGATTCCGAGGCGGTCCCCAAAGCGCTGGAGATGTACAAGCGTGATCTGAGTCTTGCGAATGCCGTCAAGTATATCAACAACTACGAATCCCAGCGTCTCGAAATCCTCCGCAGAGAGGAAGAGAAAAAACGTGATCTTGAAATCGAGAGAATCCGTCGTGAGGAACGTGATAGGGTGGCGCAGGAACAGCAGATCAGGGAAGAGACGCGCCGGGAGACGGTAGACGAGTTGAAAACTGTTGATGAATCACTTGCCGGAGTCTGGCCGGTTGAACCGGAAGCAAAGAGAGTTATATATACGGTACTCGGCACTGAGTCAGAACTGGAAGAATTGGAAACCGCTCTCAACAGTCTGGGCCTGTATTTTGAAAGGAAAGATGTGTAATGGCTGAAATGATCTATGGAGCGATTAATGCCGCCATGGCAGATATCGGGGCTATCCAGAAAGACAAGAAAAATAAATCTCAGGGCTTCATGTACCGCGGCGTTGACGATGTTATGAATGCCCTGAACCCCGCCTTTATTGAGCATAAGATTTTCGTTGCAACGGAGGTTCTGGATCAGCGGCGCGAAGAGCGCAAGACGTCGAACAACGGCAATTTGATCTATTCCATATGCAAGGTACAGTTCACGTTCTATTCGGCGGAAGATGGTTCCAGTATTAAGGTTATTACAATCGGTGAGGGAATGGACAGCGGAGACAAGGCTACGAACAAGGCCATGTCAGTAGCTTTTAAGTATGCGTGTTTCCAGCTATTTTGTATACCGACTGAGGAAATGTCAGACGAGCAGTCAGATGCTCGCCCGGTCGATCCAGACAAAGAGAGCCATACCACAAAACCACCTGCCGGGAAGTCGCAGAAACAGGATGAGCGGAAGGTTACTGAAAAGGAAGTCAACGCAATCTACAATGAGTGTGGCAGAACTGGAACTGGCTGGAAAAATGTCTGCCTTACATATGGCGTGCAAGCCTTAAGTGATCTCACAGTATCGCAGTATACCGATGCAATGAAGCGGTTTAAGAAGCTTCCGGACAAAAAGAAGGAACCAGACCCAGAAAACGTACCGCCAGACCAGCCATCCGGGGAACTGCCTTGGGCGCAGTAGCGAGGTGTGCATATGGATTTTAGGGGTAGATTGGTTGACATTTCGCGGAACTGGAAGACTGGAAAGGTCCGTGTGACATTCGAGGCGGACGAGGATATATCGGGACAGCTTGAAGCAATTGCGGACAAGCTGCTGACCATAACTGCGAAGATATTTCGTAATCGACGGAGCAAGGACGCGAATGCTTATGCATGGGTACTTATGCAAAAGATAGCGGAAGTGCTGCATACGGACAAGTGGAGCGTATACCTCGACATGCTGGAGCGGTACGGAGTATTCACGCATATCATTGTTCGCCCCCACGTAGTAGGGCGTGTAATTGAGGAATGGCGCGCCGTCAAGAACTTGGGAGAGGTCACAGTCGCGGGCCAGACCGGCATACAATTGCAATGCTATTTCGGAAGCAGCACTTACAACACTAAGGAGATGTCTGTCTTCATCACCGGGATTGTAAGCGAGTGTCATGAGTTGGGAATAGAGACAGCGTCGCCAGAAGAACTGGAGCGCATGAAAAGAGAATGGGGCGTGGAATTATGAAGAGCGTATTACAAACTGAAAAAGAGTGTTATCTCTGCCACACAACGCAAAATCTGGAGTCTCATTACATATTTTTTGGAACATCGAACCGCCGTATATCAGAATCCCACGGATTTAAAGTGTGGCTATGCAATCGTCACCATACCGGCGGCCCGGACGCAGTTCACCGGAGTCGGGAAGTTGATCTCTGCCTTAAAGAAATGGCCCAGTTTTACTACGAAGAGAACGTCGGTAGCCGGGAATCATTTATCGCAGAATTTGGAAAGAGTTATTTATAGCCTTGTGGCTGGCCCTGCGCCAGTATCACATAGAGGAATGGGATGTGTCACGACATGCCATGGTATTACCTCCGCCGTCTTTCGTCTGGCGGCGGGGAAGGGTAGGTGAATGCCTACATGGATGTTAATTATCTGGCGGAAATCATAGCCTTTGAACGATGGCTCGAAACTAACTACTTACCGATCTCGTCGCAGTTACTATGGTACAAAATGATGAACCTATGTAATAGAAGCGGGTGGAGCGAGTGGGTTACAGTAGATAACCTGAGATTGATGGCAGCCATGCAAATGGGTCGAGAAGCTACATTGATAAAAGCGAGGGACGAACTCATAAAAGCTGGTCGAATTATCTACCAGAAGGGGAAAAAAGGAAGCCCAAATAGATACCGCATGATATATTTCACTTGCAAAAACGCAGTAAAAAGCGAAGTACAAAGAGTAGTAAAAAGCGAAGTATATCAAGCAGTAAAAAGCGAAGTACAAAGCGCAGACATATATAAACAAAAAGAAAAACAAAACATAAAGAAAGATAATAAAGAAAAACCGTACTTTGAAAACGAGGAGCTGGAAAAGACTTTTTGTGATTTTATGAAAATGCGAAAGAGTCTTAAAAATGGTGCTATGACTGACAGCGCTATTATGATGATGGTTAAAAAGCTCTCAGCCATAGATAGCGCCATGGCTATAAAAATGCTGGAACAATCTATCCTGAATAACTGGAAGGATGTATACCCTCTTAAGGATAGACAAGAGAAAGCAAAGTCAAATAATCAGTTCCAGCAGTTTCCACAGCGCGAGGTTGATTATGATGCTCTGGTAATGCAGGGACTACAGGATATGGGAGATGGTGAACATGGGAAAGAGATATAATCCCGAAAACTTTGTTGACAGGGTATACATGGATTCCAAATTTGCGGAATTAAGAACGGAATTGATTACATACTTTGACGGCAGATTACGGGAACTACAGGAAGGGATATGTACAGGATCGAAGCCTTTGGCGGCAGGAAAGAAGACAGCAACACCTGTTAGAAAGCAGGAAGGGGAGCCAGACCCGTACATGATTTGGAAAATGAACATGAATAAAAGAGGTACTGAACTGGCGAAGAAATATCCGAAGCAGAATGATTCACTGAATACTGTACTGCGGAAGATATACCTTAAGATGGATCGGCAATATGGAGTTTGCCTTGCACAGGAAGTAAAAGACTGTAAAGGCGGATCAGATAAAAAACCATCAACACTCGAGGCCATTTCTCGAAGCGAAAAGTTAAGAAATCTTTTCGAATCGATCCTCTACAACATGGAGGATGAGTGCAGGCTCCGTGATGAGAAGACCCAGGCAGCAGATGCGGCCATGTTGGCACGGACCAGACAGGAAATCATTCAGCCGCTTATTGAAGCCCGCAACGATCACAGCATATATGGCAGCGCCACATACTCCGCCGTGGGAGCCCGAATGCGGAAGAAGGGGATTGATTTCGATTCGGTCGAAGCGGCATACCGCGGAAAAACTGGGATCAAGAGAAAAATCAAACACAACGAACTGATCGACAATGATGCAGACTTGAAAAAGAAATTTGCGGAGACCGTGGCCGAGATGCTTCACGAGGCCGGAAAGGCAGACCATGAAAGAACGTCATAAGCAGATCAGAGACTACATAGTCCAGTACACCATAGCCCACGGCTGGCCGCCGTCGGTACGTGAGATCGGGGCCAACACCTG
>OBVJ01000289.1_pt1 | contig 29009 bp, 29 predicted proteins | sample 1495071 | NCBI WGS metagenome assembly OBVJ01 (sample SAMEA2579985, study PRJEB22360) | human gut metagenome | reverse complement strand
AAGGGTTATCTGAGTGTTGGCGAGTACTAAAACCAAATGGAACGATGATATTTAAATGGAATGAAGAACAAATAACATTGCCTATGGTTAAAGGGTTACTTCCTAGTGAGCCAAAATTTGGCCAACGCAGAGGTAAAACAGTATGGTTAGTATTTTTTAAAGGAGACTAAAAATATGTACGAATTACAAACAAAAGCAATTGAAGCAGCTCGTAAAGTGTTGATTGAAAATTTAGGCTATCAAACTGTTGAACCAGAAGATATGTTCATTGTTTGGTTTTGTAAAACCCTACAAAACTGGAAAGCCATTGTTAGTGGTCGGACTATCGAAGAATTTATTGAAGTTACACACAATGGTGATCGCAATGAAACATATATTGATGTGTACTGCAAAACTAAAAATGTGTGTATTAAAGGTGAGTAATGAAGCAGAAGTATACTAAAAAACAATTAGAAGTTGAAATAGCGATGTTGCGAATTAGCTATGAAGTAGAGATAGCTAAAAAGATAATGGAACATCAACGATATGTTAAGGAAACGGAAGAAAAAATAGATAACCTAAAGTTGTATATGGGCATTGGTGGTTTAATTGTAATTGTGTGTGTAGTGTCATTAATACATGTGTTGATCAAGTAAAGGATATGGGCGGTGAAATATCCGTCCTATCATAAGAGGTGAGTGGATAGAAAATGTTTAGACGATATGAGAAAAGGGTTAATGAAATTCAAGCTGTGCAATATAACGGCACTAACGTTATGGAAATAGTCGATTTTGTTGGTGATGTAATTGGTATTGATTGGTATGAAAACGCATCATTAGAAATCATAACAGATGATGGAAGAATCGAATGTTTTAAAGGTAATTATATTGTTAAAGATCATAAAGGTAAAATTAAAGTTCATGAGGTAAATGAATTCGAAACGACTTATAGAGAGGTAGAAAATTATGATTAGTGATGAACAGGGAAAGAAATGGCTATTGCAAAAACTATATGATGATGGGTGGAGATATTGTGCATGTCGGTATAATGGAGAGTTATATTTAACCAATGGAATGCCTATGGTGGATATGGAATCAGGTTATATAAATATTTACAGTTGTAATAAATTTGAATATGCTAATTGTTTAAAAAGTATATTTCCTAAAATGAAGGGAAACGAGGTTTTAAATATTGCAAGAGAATTAGGTTTTATTGATTGGTCGGAAGTACCAGTTGATACACCTGTATTAGTTAGCCAAGATAAGGTGGTTTGGAAACCAAGATATTTTGCACGATATACAAATGGAGTTGTGAAAACTTGGTTATGTGGATGCACATCATGGAGCGTTGATAGTGCCGATGACACGTGCATTTGGAAATATGTAAAACTAGCAGGTGATACCCATGAATGAAATGGTTGTTATAAACATTCTACTGGCGATTTACCTTGTGGTTATTTTTAAAATGTCCTATTACTCTTATCGTGAAGCTGCTGCATTAAAACATTTTATGGTTTCTTATGCATATTGGATGCAATTGCAGAAAATTATTAGATCACAAATACGGGATATGGTAATATGTAGTATTTTGTTTGTTTTAAATATTGTCTGTGTGGTGGTCCTATGGTAGAACTTAGTAAAAAAGAATATCGTGAACTTGCATATGAGTATCTACACGAAGCAAGTAAGGCAGCATTGAGGATTAAATCGTTAAAACGTAATATCCAACGTATTAAAAGCGATATCACATCGTTACGTGCAGTAAACTACGGGAAGGAACGAGTAGACGGCGGTGAACCATCAGGAATTGAAGATGATATTAATCGGCTACTAAATATGGAAATGAGGTATAAACGTCAAATCCATGAACTACTGACTAAACGTGATGATGCTTGTCATATGATCGATACATTAACTAATACGGTTGGCTCGATTATCCTCATGCAACAATATATCAATGGTATGTCTGCTAAGGGGGCATATTCATTTGTTGGTTACGGCGAATCACAAGGAAAAGAATATAAGAATTTGGCACTTGTTGAGCTCGGGTATAAACTCCGACGGAAATCGGCGGTAAACGGCTAATATCGACCTTTTAAGTCCCCTATATCTATGATATATTGTAAGTGGAAGAACATGAGTTCATCTCCTAAGCATTTAGAGTACCAAACGCAAAAAAGGCGCATCTTAATTGATGTGCCTTTTTTGTTACAGAAAATTATGACACAAATACACTGCATCAAGCACAAATGCTTGAATAATAAAAATGGAATATGTACGGCCAATGAAATATTTTATGATGGCCTATGTCAATCCTATATTACGCATTCAAGCGCTAGCAAAAATTCATGCGGATTATGTGTAAGGAAAAATGGGAAGATGATTCGCAAGGGCGGTAATACATTAAAGTGAGGTGATGATCCATTGCGAGTAAATAGAAAAAACTGGTTGACTGACCCTGATAATTTATTACGTGCAGAAGGTTGGGCTCGTGATGGCCTTACTGATGAGCAAATAGCAAAAAATATAGGTATTTCAATTAGAACTTTATACGACTGGAAAAAGAGTTCACCGCAGTTTTTGCAGTCCCTTAAAAGAGGGAAGGAAGTCATTGACCTTGAAGTTGAAAATGCATTACATAAACGTGCTATAGGTTATGAATATGAAGAGAAAACATACGAGAATGGAAAGCTTGTTAAAGTTGTAAAGAAACAACAGCCTCCGGATGTTACGGCTCAAATATTCTGGCTGAAAAACCGTAATCCTGAAAAGTGGAGAGATACTAAAAATATCGATGTCAAAGGTGAGCTTACGGTGTCTGCTATGGATAAATTAAAAGCTGCAAGGGAGAAAGCTAATGGAAAAACATGATGAATTAATAGAGGCATTAGGCGCTCTTACACATGATCCGTTAGCGTTTGTATATTTTGCCTATCCTTGGGGAGAGCCGGGGACGCCATTGGAAGATATGGAAGGGCCTGATGAATGGCAAATACAAATCTTAAAAGATATCGGTGAACAATTAAAGAAGGGCAAAGACCTACAAACCGCTATTCAAGAGGCGGTAGCATCTGGCCATGGTATCGGCAAATCAGCACTGATATCATGGCTTATTCATTTTGCAATATCTACTCATGAGAATACTCGTGGCGTAGTAACTGCTAATACAGAAGGTCAGCTCAGAACAAAAACATGGCCAGAGCTTAGTAAGTGGCACAATATGTTCATTGCTAAAGATTTATTTACGTATACGGCAACAGCTATATTCAGTAGTGATAAAGACTACGAAAAAACATGGCGTATTGATGCTATTCCTTGGAGTAAGAATTCCCCTGAATCATTCGCCGGTCTTCACAATCAAGGTAATCGGATATTGGTTCTATTTGATGAAGCCTCTGCTATTGATGATGTCATTTGGGAAGTAACTGAAGGGGCTCTTACAGATGCTAACACGGAAATTATTTGGTGTGCATTTGGTAACCCTACTCGTAATAGTGGGCGGTTCCGTGAATGTTTTAGAAAATATAGAAAGTTCTGGAATACATATCAGATTGATAGTAGAACCGTTAAGATATCTAACAAAGCTAAGATTGAAGAATGGTTAGAGGCTTACGGTGAGGATTCCGACTTCTTCAAAGTTCGTGTGCGTGGTGTGTTCCCTTCCGCATCAGATTTGCAATTTATCTCTACTGAAATTGCTGACAAAGCACAAAAACAATCTTATAAGCCGGGAGCATTTGAACATCTACCTGTAATCATTGGTGTGGATCCTGCATGGACTGGTTCAGACTCCTTAGAAATAGTAATGCGTCAAGGTTACTCTATGAAGTCGCTTGCATCTATTCCTAAGAATGATGATGATTGGCGCATGGCTCAACTGATTGCTCAGTTCGAGGACGAATACAAAGCTGATGCTGTATTCATTGATATGGGGTACGGTACAGGAATATATTCTATCGGTAAGCAATTAGGGCGCAAATGGCGATTAATTGAGTTTGGCGGTAAAAGTAATGACCCTGTATACCTCAATATGAGAGCCTACATGTGGGGACAGATGAAAGAATGGCTCCGTGAAGGTGGTTCTATTCCACCAAATGACCAAGCCTTATACGATGATATTGTAGGGCCTGAAGCAATCATTGATAAGAATGGTCGCATTCAGCTTGAAAGTAAAAAAGATATGAAAGACCGAGGGTTGCCATCTCCGAATAAAGGTGATGCTCTTGCCTTGACCTTTGCTGCGCGGGTCGTTAAAAAAAGCGAAACAGGCAATAGGATTGTAGCTAACACAAGTTACACTCCTTTTTAATTTGTTAGAAAGCGAGGAATAAAGATGTGTATGAAGAGTGCATCTGCTAACTATACACCACCTGCTCCAGCTCCAACTGTTCAAACGAATATGAGTAATCAGACTGGTGAGGAAATGGCAGAAACTAAACGCAAATTCAAACGTGGCTTTGAATCTACTATCTTAGGTCCGACTATGGGCGGCCAGAAATCAATTTTAGGGGGATAGCATGGCGGAAATGGAATCTTTACTGGCTAGACAACCTACGGAGGGCGTTAAACCTGTTAGGCATGATTATACGAAATTGAGAAAGAAATTCTCTCAGCTATTTAATGCGCAGCAACGATATGTAAATAAGTGGAAGCAGTTGCGTGACTATCAGTTGCCGTTTATTGGTCAATTTGATGGTGAAGAAGATCAATCAGAACCTTATAACGGTAAAATCCTAAATCCTGTAGCTTGGGAAAGTTGCCAAATATTTGCCAGTGGTGTTATGAGCGGACTTACTCCACCAAGCCGTAAATGGTTTAAGCTAACCATGGAGAATATCGATGTAGCAGCTAATAGCCAAGTCGCTGAATTATTGGATGAACGAGAGGAGATCTTGTATGCGGTTCTTGCTAAATCCAATTTCTACAGCATAGTTCACCAAGTTTACATGGAACTAACCATGGGTCAAGCTCCTATGGGAATATTTGCTGATAGTGAATCTGGTGTTCGTTTCACATCGTATCCGATAGGTACCTATGCTATTAGCACTAACAGCAAGGAAATCGTAAATATTTTTGGCCGTAAATACAAAATGACAGTTGATCAGATTGTCGAACAGTTCGGGTATGAAAATTGTCCGGATAACATAAAGAATATTTACGATAACGGAAATAGCTTGCAACAATCATTCACAGTCAATTGGTTGGTTGAGCCTAACAAAGACCGTAAGGATAAGTTAGGACGTCGCAATATGCCATACTCGTCCATTTATTGGGTTGAAGGTAGCAATAGTGATGAAGTGTTATATCATGGCGGTTTTGAGGAATGGCCAATTCCAATCGCTCGGCATACGTCGATGGACTTGAATGGTTACGGTAAGGGTGCCGCATGGTTTGCGCAACCAGATTCACAAATGCTGCAGAAGTTGGAATTCGATTATCTAACAGCTGTTGAATTGGGTGTTAAGCCTCCTATGCAAGCACCATCTGATGTTATCAGTACGGTTAACTTGTATCCGGGTGGCATTACAGAGATTGAGGGGCAACATAAAGTTGAACCGATGTTTGCAGTACAGTCTAATTTACAGGATATTCAAAATAAGATTGCAGTAACAGAGGATTCAATCAAGAGAGCCTATAGTGCGGATTTATTCTTGATGTTAGACCAAATCGACAAGGGTCAGATGACGGCTCGTGAAGTTATGGAACGCACTCAAGAAAAATTACAGCAATTAGGTCCTGTTGTTGAACGATTGCTATCTGAATTCTTAAATCCAATCATTGAACGTGTGTATTCGGTACTAGATCGTGCCGGTGTATTTCCACCTGTTGATGATGAGGAACTCTTAGACCAATTAAACGGTCAAGAAGTGAAGATTGAATATATCTCACCACTTGCCCAAGCGCAAAAGATGAGTTCATTGGTAAATATCGAACAGTATTTTGCGTTTATTATGTCTTTGGCACAAGCTAATCCTAATATCGTCAACAAGTTCAACTTTGAGGAAGCGGCCAATACATACGGTGTAAATCTCGGTGTTCCGGCTAAGATTATTCGTTCTGATGATGAATATCAAGAAATCTTAGCACAACAAGCACAAGCACAGGCTGAACAGGAGCAGCAAATGCAGTTAATGCAAGCGGCTCAACTAGCACCTCAAATGGCTAGTGCGGCCAAACAAGCAACAGATGCCGCCAATGATGGCAATCCTGCATTACAGCAGTGGCTAGGAATGGACGGTGTCTAGATGAAGAAAACTATTAAAGATTATATGCAAGAGCGAGATATGCAAGCTCTCAACCACGTACTTAGCACAGAGCTAGGTAGGTGGTTTTTTTGTCGCCTAATGGATCGCTCGGGCATCTTAAAGCAATCGTTTACTGGAAATAGTGAGACGTATTTTAACGAAGGAAGGCGTTCGATAGGGCTGTTATTCCATAAGGACCTAGTTAAATTAGGCACCGATGGCGTTAAACAATACCACCAAGCGCAGCTCGAATATATCGGGCAGCAAGAATATTTTAATAATTTAGTCGAAAAGGAGAAACAAAATGGCTGAAGAAAATATGGGGGCTAACAATAGCATGACTGGCAATGAACCGGGCGCGAATCCGGACCAAAATAATCCTACGCCACCTACTGAACCACCTACTAAACCAGATGGTGAAGGTACTAATCCATCTGTACTAGGCGGTGATAATACGCCACCTGCTGAACCAACGGTTTATGACTTCAAGGCTGTATTTCCTGAAGGTACTGAACTTGATGAAACTGTATCTGCTGACTTTAGCAAATTACTTAACCAAGTCGGTGCTACACAGGAACAGGCTGTTGAACTAGCCAAGTTTGGCAGTCAGTATGCACAGAACATCTTGACTGCTTATCAAGAGCAGCAAGAACAAGCAATTGTTGAAAAGCAACAAGCGGATTATGAACACGCCAAAAAAGAATTAGGCGGTAAATTCGATGAAACTGTAGATCTTGCAGGCAAAGGCATCGAAGTACTAACTAAAGCGGTACCGGAATTACGTCAATTACTTGTTGATAGTCACATCGACAACAATATCAACATGATTAAAGTATTTGCGGCCGTTGGTGAAATGGTTCAGGAAGACCCGGGCGTGGGTAATTCTAAAGGCAGCCATGAAATTACAACTGAACAACAATTGGCTGAATCTATTTATAGTGACATGAAAAAATAAGGAGAAATTAAATGGCAATTGGAACATTAAATCCTACTCTACTTGATGTAGCACAACGTGTAAAAGGTGATGGTCATCTCGACAAAATTGTTGAAATGATGAACCAAACCAATGAGATTCTAACGGATATGACAATGCTTGAAGGGAATCTTCAAACTGGTAATATGACTACCATTCGTACTGGTTTACCAAAAGCAACTTGGCGTTTATTTAACAGTGGTGTTAACCAAGATAAATCTAAAACAGCTCAAATTACGGATGCCTGCGGTATGCTTGAAGCATATGCAGTTGTTGACCGTAAATTGGTAGATATTTCTAATAATGCTGCTGAATTTCGTTTACAAGAAGATCGTGCATTCTTGGAATCTATGAACCAAGAAATGGCATCTACTTTATTTTATGGTTCTAAAGCTGAGCCTGAAAAGTTTATTGGTTTATCTCCAAGATACAATGATAAAACTGCTCGTTCTGCAGAAAACCTTATTGATGCAGGTGGTACCGGAAATCAATTAACATCCATTTGGCTTTGTGTATGGGGTCCTAACACTATGTATGGTTTCTTCCCTAAAGGTGGCAAGGCTGGCTTTAATATTGACCCAGATGGTGTAGTTGATGCACTTGATAGCGATGGTAGAAAGTACAAAGCATACCAAACTCATTATTCTTGGGACTTGGGCTTAACAGTACGTGATTGGCGCTATGCAGTTCGTATTGCGAACATTGATGTATCTAAACTTACAAAAGATGCATCTGCAGGCGCTGACCTTATCAACTTGATGATTGATGCGGAAGAAAAAATTCCTAACCTTGGCATGGGCCGTCCGGTATGGTATATGAACAAAACTGTTCGTGGTTTCTTACGTAAACAACTTAATAAAGGTCATCAATATCAAACTGCAGCAGGTCAAGAACCGGGTAAAATCGTCGTTGATTTTAACGGTATTCCAGTACGTCGTACTGATGCATTAATTATTGGTGAGCAACAAGTTAGATAATAGGGGGTAACCAAACTATGATGATTGATAAAGAAAATGTATTCTTTTGGAAGAAAGCTATCACGACTAATACAAACTCTGATGTTGTAATGAATGGTGAAGGTGGAGACGCAGTTGTCGCTCCTTGGTTAGTCATTCGTATTGATGCAGACGTAACCGGTACAGGTTTATTCAATGTCTATACTTCCGATAAGGAAAATATGGCTGATGCTAAATTATTGACTGGTGTTACATTACCTGCTAATGCAAAAGCTGGCGAAGAACGTGTAATGCGTATTCCAGCTGGTGCGAAGAAGTTTATTCGCATAAATGCGAACAATATGACTGCGGGTACTATTACCGCATTCCTTACATTTGATACGAATATTGCTCGATAAGGTGGTGTAATTATGTTAGTAACAACTAAACAAAAAATGTATCTAACTATGCACGGCCTTGTTGATAAAGGCGAAACAATTGATATTCCAGAAGATGTGATCAATGATTTTGGAAAAGATTGTTTTGAATTTATAGGAAACGAAAAGCCTACTGAAACCGAACCGGGTAATGAAACAGAACCGGGTGACAAAAATCCACCAGATGAAAATACTGAAGGTGACAATACAGGCAATGAAAATCCACCAGATGAAAATACTGGCAACGAAAAGCCTAAGAAAACAAACAAAAAGAAAACCGATACTACGGAAGAATAAGTGACAATATGAGGGGTGCTTATGCATCCCTCTATTACCATATAGGGGGAAATATGACACCTACTGATATCTGTAATCAATCACTTGCATTAATTAACGCAGGATTGCTTTATTCACTTGAAGAAGAAACTGAGCAAGGTCGCCAATGCCGCATGCAATATGACCCAACTAGACAGTTGGTATTGCGACAATTCGAATGGAATTTTGCTCGCAAAAATGAAAGATTGGTATTGTCCGCTCATAAAATTAATGGGTGGAATTATGTATATACGTACCCTGAAAAGTGTATCCGCATTTTAGGTGTTATTCCACAAGGCGATCGCTTCCATGCTGAATCGCAACCGGAATACAATATATTTAATATTGGAAATAACAAAAAATGCATAGTGAGCGATGTGCCACTAGCATTCATTGATTATATATATGACGTGACAGATTTAGACGTTTGGGATTCTATATCCCTTTATATGCTGCAGTGTAAACTGGCTAGCGCATTAGCTATGCCACTGACTGGTGATAGAGGATTGTTTGACCAAGCATACAAGTTGTATCAAGCTGCAGTTCAAGAAGCTAAAGGAATGAATGCTAAAGAACGTAAGCAAGATACAGTATATATATCTAGCTACGTGAAAGCGAGGGATTGGTAATGAGTAATCCGATATACATATCACAGCTAGCGTTTACAACTGGTGAAGTATCGCCAGATGTTTCAAGTCGCTTTGATTTAGAGCAATACAAAAGTGCCTTATTGGAAGCGGAGAATGTGGTTATTCGTCCATATGGAGCCGTTGCAAAACGTCAAGGCAGCCAATACGTGGGGCAAGTTAAATATAGTGATAAGCCAACACGATTATTTGAATTTACGACAAACACCAATAATTCTTTCATGCTCGAATTTGGTGACAAATATATTCGTGTATGGAATTACGGAATTTATACCGGTATTGAAGTTACGACTCCTTTCACTAGCGATATATTGTTTGATTTAAATTGTAACCAATCTGGTGATGTTATGTTCATCTGTAGTGGCAAGTACCCTATTCAAACGCTATCACGATATAGTGATACTGACTGGAGAATGAGTACATATAAGCTAACTGAACAACCTTATGATGAAATCAACACGGACAATGGGCATACATTGACAGTTAATGGCGATACGATCACATCCACAAAAGACCTCTTCACACAAGATATGGTAGGTAGTGTTATTCAGATTGCATATTACGTTGAGGCGGTACATACTAAGTCAGCTGGCGAAGTGGTAGAGAAAAAAGTAAAACGCTATATGCAAGCACAGACTATCGAAAAAACCTACAACAACATCAATTACAATGTTGGAGCATTTAGTACTGATACCGAGTTATCATGGAAATTCACAACGCACGGCACATGGGAGGGTACAGTCAAGTTACAGATTTCTAACAATGACGGTCAGACTTGGAAAGATTACAGAACGTATACATCTAAGAATGACTACAATGTTACTGATACAGGAAAGATAGAGGCTGGAGCAAGGCTTAAATATGTATCGGATATTAAGAGTGGTTCTGTGAATTGCGACTTATCTATTATGCCGTTCACTCAATATGGTATCGTTGAGATTAAAAGCGTAACTGATGCTAAGAATGCAAAGGTTAATGTTCTGAATGGTATTAAAGAGGGTGAGCCTAGCTACCAATGGAAATTAGGCAGTTGGAATAGAGGCAGAGGTTATCCTAAACTTTGTACATTCTATCAAGACCGATTTGTAGTTGCTGCTACTGATAGCAAGCCTAACTTCATATGGTTTAGCCGTACTGGTGATTATCCAAATTTTGGTGTCGAAAAGGTGGAAGGCACTATCACAGATGATAGTGCAATCACCTTGCCGGTTATTAATCGCAAGATGTGTGAGATTCGTCATCTCGTACCAGCTAACGATCTAATCATTCTTACAAGCGGTAATGAGTGGATTGTAAGAGGTGATAAAACCATTACGCCTACCAACTGCAATTTAAAAACACAAACCCAACGAGGGGCCTTATCGTGTGAACCTCAATTCATAGGTAATCGGTGCGTGTTTGTTCAAGAGCGTGGCGGTACTGTTCGTGATATGGGTTACTCTTATGAGAGCGACAACTACACAGGGCAAGACCTTACATTGTTTGTTAAAACATTGGTTAAAGGTCATCTGGCAGTAACAAGTGCTTATGCACAAGACCCTGACAGTATTATTTATTACGTTCGAGATGATGGGCAACTCAACTGTTTAACTTATATCCCAGAACAAAAAGTGTATGGATGGTCGCACTTTGTAACGAATGGTAAATATCGATATGTAGAGAGTGTAGCAGAGGGTGAGCAAGACACAATCTATTTTGTTGTGGATCGTGTGATTAATAATAAGAGTGTGAAATGCATTGAACGTAGTATTCCGTTGTATACAGAAGATAACTCCGATGTGTTCTTAGATTGCTATGTTAAAGTCGCTAATTCAATTAAGACTGATTACATCAACGCACCTCATTTAGTAGGGCAAATGGTAGACATAGTAATTGATGGACAACAGATGCCATCTAGGGTAGTACCACCAACTGGTGTTATTAAATTGGATGGCAAAGCAAATGTAATTACTGTTGGTTTGCCTTACACTACTAAAATTAAAATACCTAACGTAGAACAACAAATAAACGATGGTACTTTACAAGGCCGAGTTGCTACAGTATCAAGAGTAGTGCTTCGCATGTATAAATCGTTTGGCGGCAAAGTTGGCCGTACATTTGACAGAATGGATGATATTACATTACCACCAAATGAATTGTTTACAGGTGATAAGCCTGTAATCCTACCTAAAATGGGAATAAATTATTCAACCGATACATCGATATGTATTAAGCATAGTGATCCATTCCCATTTAATTTATTATCGATAACTCGTATTGTTGAAATTGGCGGAGGACTAAGAGATGTTCCGGGACTATAAAATTGACGAAATTGAGCCTACACGGCGAGATAAATTAATTCAGGACCTAGAAGTTAACCTAAGGGCAATAGACGCCATAGAAGTCCAAGAAGTGAATCGTTTATACCCTTTCAAAGATTTCTGTTCCGAGATTTGCAAATCTGATTATGATAGCCATGTCGTTGTAGAAGACGATGTGGCTATTTGCGTATATGGGATTGCAAAAGAACCAGTTAACGGAATGTATGGGATTTATTTTCTAGGTAATAAAGTATTAGAAAACGATATGCGATGGCAGATGCGTTTTATCAAGTTAAGCAATCAAGTTATTGCTGAATGGTTAGAGACTAGGGAATGGCTATTTAATTACGTTCACACAACTAACATTAAAACAAAGCGATGGCTCGAATCGATTGGGGCCATTATTCATCCAACTGTAAAAGTTGGCGATTTAGAATTATTCACTCTTAAGAAGGAGGACTTCATATGTGCTTACCCGCAGCGGCAATCTTAACCGCAGTCAGCACCGGCATAGGGATGATTGCGCAAAATCAACAAACAAAAGCGCAAGTTTCGATGTACAACGCCCAAGCACAAGCGGCTGAGGCTAATAAGCGAATATCTGACCGCAAACAAGAACAAATTGCTATGCAACAATTACAAGAGCGGGACAAGATGGATAACCGCATGAAGCTTGTAGCTGGCACAAATGCAGCCGAGGCAGGGGCAGGAGGATTGCAAATGGCAGGGTCCCCATTACAATTGATGGCATCTAGTTATGATGAATACAACAAAGACATCTACAATTGGGAACAAAATAAGAATAATGCTATTTACAATGAATATTTGAACGGTATGAACTATCAGAATGAGGCTAATGCCGCACGTGCTTCTGCTAAAAATGCACGACGTCAAGGCAATTTGGCAATGGTAGGTAGCATTCTTGGTGCCGCATCATCTATGTATGGTCTTAAACAACAATACGCAGGTGGCAAGATGAAGACTACATATGGTGGTGACCCTGTAGGATATACAGATAGGGGTCCGGTAGTGACTGTTAAGCGTGATTATAAAATGAGGTAGGATATGAAATTTGTTAATTATGATCCAACCCAAAAATTAAATACAGTTCAAGGTAGCACACAGGCTTCTAGTAATGAAACGGCATATGGTGGTAATGTAAGTGGCTTAAATGCTATGAGTAAAGCCTTACAAGATGCAACAAATACATGGATGGAAATTGACAAACGAAAAGATTACATCGATGTAACCAATGCTATTAATGAGTTCAATAATAGTACTAACCAACTGTTGAATGATGATAAAGACGGGCTGATGAATCGTAAAGGAATGAATGCTCAATCTATATTGCCTGACTATAATGCTGGTGTAGATAAAATACAACGTGAAATCATGGGTAAATATAAATTCAGAACGAATGATGCTATTAATGCCTTTATAAAAGCCGTTGAAACATCTAAGACAACTGATTACAATAACATATCCAAATATTCAAGAGGTCAATATGAAACGGCGTTAAGTACAGCTACGCAAAATCAAATTACAAATCTTCGTGATTCTGCTATCCGTTCTGACAACATGGCTGACCAAATGAAAACAATTGCATTGATGGGTGATTTGTATCGGTCTACTGGTAAAGAATTAGGACTAGATGATGAGCAGATTAATGAAAAAATCCGTGCTAATACAGACCAAACAGGAAAGTATTTACTTGATAGATCCGTGGCAGAAAATGATTCAATGAAAGTTGAAAATTTATTGACTTCATTAAGTGGTGTTGTTAGTGAAGATGTGCTGACGCCATATAAAAAAATGTCCAGTCAAATGAACATTAATAAATTAGTTAATGATGATAATACACATGCTAAGTTGTATCAGATGTATGGACATGATTTAAACTCAGGAATGAGCAGTGCTGCCATGTATGTTAGAGCCAAGATGGAAACTGAAAACGAAGAAGCCATTAAAGGTGGAGTTGGTCAAAACAAACAGTTATGGGATATGGCTGTTTATGCTAATAAAAAATATGGTATTAATACTGAAATCGCATATCGACAACTATATGCAGAAGGTACAGTTGGCGGTGAATTAAGCAGGCTTGCTAGAGAAAATCACAATTACGCAGGTTTAACACAGGTTGAACCAAATGGTGAAGAAAACAAACAGACTGATGGTGGTACAAATTATTATAAAATGTACAATTCTGATGAAGAGTTTGTTGATGATTGGATGAAAGGATATATCATTCCTAATAATGCTATCAATGCACAATCTATAGATGAATATGCTGATAAATTAAAAGCTGGTGGATATTATACGGCAAGCGCAGAACATTATAAGGGCTTAATGAGAAATGCCCCAATGTCTAGCGGCGGCAGTCCAAAATATTCAGAAGACCAAATTAAGAAAGCTGAGGATGAAGCTAGGGCGGCATATAAAAATTATTTTACGTTGCAAGAGCAAACTAGAAAGATTGCTATTAATGATCGCTTGCAAGCAGGTCAAACAATCTTAAACCAAAAAATAGCCAATGGCGATGTAAGCGGTGCGTTCCAATATGCACAGGTTCAATTGGCAGGTGCCACAACTCCTGAAGAACAAGAATATTGGAGCGGTAAAATGGCTAGCGAAAGACCGAAGCTAGATAGAATTTATGAAAAAAGTTTGAAGATGACGGCACAAGAAAAATGGGGAATTAAGCAGTACGCTAAATCTCACACTTACGAACAAACACGAGCATATGCAGAACGTGTATTGCCTAATAAAATCATGGATGATGAACTTGATGCATCATTACTTGAAATCGATGATAACAATAAGAAAGCTAGCAACATTGACTTAACTCCATATGAATATAAACTTGCTACAGTTATGCCTGAAGACAAAACATTGGCAGGCAGTTTTAAATATGGTGTTAAACAAGAAATGGCCGGACGTATTGAAGAATTTAAGGTTAAACATCATAGACCACCTACAGATGCGGAAAAAGACGAAATCTTCGATGCTGCAGTCGCAACAAGTACATTACGTAGTACAAGCAAACCATTCTTTGGTGACGGAGACGATTATTCCGCAACAATTAGTGGTGCAAGTAACCAAGCTATAGGGATTATTCATGCGGAACCTATTGGCAATCATTATATCCGAGTAACCTATAAAGATGGTTCCACTCAAGACATTTATGAATCAGAATATAATGCATTACAACGGAGATATACAAATGGCTGATATTAATCAAAAAGAACGTGAGGAATTTCAAGCGTTAATACATGGATACGGACAAGGCCCACGTTCCTTTACGGCTAATGCCGGCATACAATCTAGTCCAGTAGGTGGTTTAACACCAGTTGGGCAAGCTATCGGTTCAGGAATAGATACTGTAGCAAATATTGCTAAAAGCACAGCGGATGCATTATCTACAATTGCCAATACACCTATAAGCGTTACCAATGATGATGGTACAACAACGGTATCTCCATTTGGGCAACAGGGAAATACATTCCAAGCGATAGGTCAATTAGGACAATCATTGCCTAATGCTTTACCTGCTAGTTTCGTTAGTAACACAGACCGATTATTCTTATATAATAATGATCAATTACGTGCTAATGAAGCTTTGCGAATTGCTAAGACTTTAAATATTGGTGCAGATACAGTCATGTTTGGCGATGATAGAGCCTTTGAACGTGCTGATTATTTGTCTAGACGTGCTGAACGTGGCCAAGTTTTACAAGATATTTATGATGAGTTTCCAGAACTCTATAAAGTTAAATATGGCTCGCAAGCTGAAGGTATTCAAGCATTAAACAATATCGAATCAATCAAGAATACAAAAGGCATATTTGATTCATTACAACAAAGCATTTGGGCAATGAATGACCAGATGAAATTAGGCGATGTTGGCTTCGCCTTAGCTTATGAATCTGACCCACAAAAGATTAGCGAATTAACGGCTGAAGTTAATCGATTACAAAATAACTTGCAAAATTATAGACGTCCAGATGGTGGCAGTCCTTTACAAGAGGTATTGGGTTCAACTGCTAGTCAAATCTATATGATGGGTAAGCAAGGCGGTGCAGGTGCTATTGTAGGCGGTATAATTGGCGGTATTGGTGGCGGTGTAGTTAGTGGTGGCTCTGCTGCTATACCTACTGCAATGACCGGCGCTAAATGGTTAGGTTCTGCTGATATGGCATACGAGATGTACAAAATGTCATTTGGTAATAAGTACCTAGAATTAATCAATAAAAAGGATACAAAAGGCAATCGTGTATATTCTAATGAAGAAGCAAAAGAGTATGCCATGTCATTTGCGGCTATCGATGCCAGCATTGAATTTGTGGCGACTCGTACAATCGGTAAAGCAGCAACTAAAATCGCTCCTAAGTCCGCACTTGTTAATGCAGTTTCAAGAGGAACTAGCAATGCTGTTGAGACATTCAATCGTGGTATTGGCGTAACTGCTGCACAAGTTGCTAAGACCTCCATTAAAGCTGGCGCTCCAGAGTTATTTGAGGAAGGCTTGCAAGACGTCAACGAAAAGCTGCAACACAACTTATGGCGTAAATCGAATGATCAAGAGGGTCCATATTCTGCAGGCGATATGTTTGTTGGCGCAGGTGAAGCTATGTGGCAAGCATTACCGGCTGTTGTTGGGTTTGGTATGATTGGTGGCGGTATTAGCGGTGTACGCACCATGAAAGCCTTCAAGGATTTTCAAAAGTTATCCCCAGAAGAACAGCACATGGCTGTTATGGAAGAACAAAATCGTAATGGACATGTTATTATGCAGAACCTTAAAAACGATGCTGCCGCTAACAATTTGGCAAAAGAAAACCCTGAGTTGTATGGAAAAATCGTACAAGCTCAGGGGGATAATATAGGCGTATCTACCGCTTATATTAATGTCAATGAAATGGCTGAAACCGAAGAAGGTCAAGCGGCTATTCGTAATATGATAGATGCTGGATTGGTAACACAAGAGGATGTATCTAAGGCGATTACGGCTGATGCTCCGATTGAAATTCCTATCGGGTCTTATGCGCAATTAAGTGGTGGCTTATCTGAAGAAACTGTTAAGGCATTAGAAGAATCCTCTTACTTTACACGTGGTGGTCTTTCTATGAAAACACTTGAACGTGCAAAAGAAGAAGTCCATGCTATGAAAGACCTTGTTAAAGATGATACTGAAAAACGTGCAAAACATGTTAAGGATGATATTATTCGTAGCTACTTTGATGAAGTATCTGATGTAGATAAAGAAATGCTCGATGTGGTTCTTGCGGATCCGACACATATTAAACAAACGTTTAATAATGTGTATAATGAACTTACTGAACAGTACCGGGAACAATATACAAGTGATTTCGATGCTATGGATACGGATTTAGAAACGGCACGTACTAGCGGGGTAAATCCTACATGGTTAGGTGATAGCAAAATACCACGTTCTAATTCTGAGCGCAGACGAATGGCATATCAATCTAGCCTTGCTCGAACTCAACGTGCATTAGCGGATAATCCGGAATCACTTAATCAAGCAGGTGCCCATTATGCTGATATGGAGCATACACTTAAACAGATTGAATCGTTAGAATCTATGCGAGATAAGCTATTTGAACTTGCAGATAATGATATCGCCTTACGTATGCAATTATCCAAATCCGGATATGAAGTGTATCAGTCTTTAAAATCCATAATGAGCGATGCAACTGTTGACCGTAAACAACGTGATACGGCAGAAGCCAATGCATTGCTCATGGCACAACATGCTGATGTAATGGCACAATACATGCGACAAATGGGCCGTGGTGGTTATACTGCTATGGATTATTTCCGTGATAGCGTGCGTATCAACATGAATGCAGTTTTAGAAAACCAAAAAGGGTATAATCAATTAGATCAAGATGCAAGACTTAAATTAAGTATTGATAAGAAAAAGTGGAGTAGAATTATAGATAATATTTCATCTTATAAAAGATCTGATTTAATTAGAGTTATGGACACTCCAGCTGTACTGCAACTCGTAGGTGTTAAGGATTTGCCAATCAAAATGTATGTTTCTAAATATTTTGATATGAAAACAGGTGCTGGCAAAAACAATCAACATAAGACAGTTACTAACAAAATGTGGAAACAATTACCTAGTGCATTGGTAGACCCGATTGCAATTTTCCCATCTAAAACAGTTAATGGTTCGATTGTGGTTATGACAGAAATTACAGATAGTAACAAAAAGCAAAGTATTGTTGCTTTGGAATTATCAGCTAGTGTTGCAAATAATATTACAATTAATAGAATAAAATCTTTTTACCCTAAAGATAATGCTAGTGCAAATACATGGTTTTATAATAATTTTGCAGATAAAAACAATCCACCACTCTATATAAACGAACAAAAAACCACTAGATGGTTTACAAGGAACGGGCTCCAATTGCCTTACCAAGTAAACCAATCTAGTGGTTACTTTAATAAAAGTATACCAAATGAAAATGATTTAAGCAACTACAGAAACGCAAATAGTAATATTTTTTATCAATCAGCATGGCATGGTTCACCACATGACTTTGACACATTTGATTTAGGTGCTATTGGTACTGGTGAGGGCAACCAAGTACATGGTTGGGGTTTGTATTTTGCTAAAGATAAGAAAGTGTCTGATTTATATAGACGTGAATTATCCTTAATCCATGACGTTGATAAAGGCACATTATTTAAAGTTGATGTGCCAGATACTAAAGAAATGATTGATGAACAACAATCATTAAATATTTTAAGTAAAGAAACAAAACAAAATCTAAATGCAGCAATTAATGCATTGCCAGAACAAGAAAAAGAAGTATTTATCAACGAATATACAAACAGCCCTTTATTTAACCATTATGCAAAAAAAGAAATTGATGAGTTAGGAAGTAAGTTTGACCAACTAGATAATGAATACCGTTTACTCAAAGATGAATACCTTGATAAATTTCTTAAAGAAGATCTTAACAAGATTACACAAAGAAACCTAAATAGATTGTCCGAAAAATATAATATTGATTTAAAGGCACTGAAAGAAAACCCAGATAGTATAAAAGATGTAAAAAATCAACTAGATACTATGTGGGTTAATGCTTTTACAGAATATGGTATGGCTAGTAAAAAGTATAGGGAAATTTATTGGGGTAAGTATAAAGAAGATTTTTCTGCACTATTAAATAATAGTGGTATAAATGGTAGAGATTTTTATCTGGCATTATCTAAAGCCTTAGGGGGTGCAAAAAAAGCATCAGAACATCTTAATGAGTATGGCGTTAAAGGCATTACTTATGTTGGAGAACAAGACGGACGATGCTATGTAGTGTTCGATGATAAAGCAATTAAAGTCATTGAAAAGTATAACCAATCTATAAACGGCATGACCGAAATCATGAAAGATGGTGAACGCATTATCAGCATTTTCAAAACTGCAGATAGAAGTACATTCTTACACGAAATGGGTCATGTATTCTTTGATGATATTCAAAAGCTAGCATCTATGGAAAATGCCCCAGAGCAACTTGTTCTAGATTGGAACAAGTTGAAAGAGTGGTCTGAATGGGATGATGCGCAAGGTGCTGACAATACAAAGGCACATGAAAAGTTTGCTCGTGGATGGGAAGCATACCTTCGTGAAGGGAATGCTCCTACAAAAGGATTACAACGTGTATTCCGGATGTTCTCAAAGTGGTTAACTCGTATCTATCGTGCGGTGACACGACTAGGCGGATTGCCACCTAAGGAAATACAAGATATCATGGCGCGTATGATCACTACCCAAGAAGATATAGATGCCTACACAAAAGAACAGGCACTTGAACAATTTGAATCTAGCAAGTTATTTACACAGCTCGATGAAGCTGAACAAGCAAAGGTTCAAGGATATATTGCCGACGTCGGGGAAATGGCGAAAGAACGTGTCATGAAGCGGTATATGAAGGAATTGGAAAGTCGTCCAATCAAAGAATGGAACGATGAAAAAGATTCTATTCAAGCTGATATCGAAAAGCGTTTAATGGAGCAGTACCCAATATACAAAGACCATCAACGCTATAATGCATTCGGTAAAAATGCATTAGCCAATACTCGATACGGCACGCTAAAAGAATTAGAAACTGCTGAACGTGAGCAAACCGGATTTACGTTTGACGAAGCTGTTAATCAGGCTATGGAATCTGCCGAGCAGGCATTCATTGAAGATAACCATATTGGCAAATCTAATATAGAAATTGCTGAGGAATGGTTATTATCTTCAGATGGTCAAATGAAATTAACTGAAGAGGAAGCTAAAATCATTAAGTCACAAACCAATCGAGACCTTGCTAAAAACTGGGAACTACTCGACAGGTTAAATCGACTTGATCCTAATTCAGAAACAATTGAATCTGATTTAGAGCCAATTGCAAAACGAATAATTGGTGATAATGAAAAAGTCGCTAAAGAATTAGGGGCCGCAGTAAAAGAACTTGATTCTGCTCAAGACCGTATTGAAAAGCTAAAAGCACAATTACAAGAACGTATTAATAATGTACGTGCTATCCGAGATAGTGGTGTAGGTGTGATAAGTGATTATATGAACCGTGCTAGACAGGAATTAGGCGATTTGACCTTATCCCAAGCTAGTCAATATAAGAAATATCAAAACCAAGCTATTCGTGAAGGTAAGCGTGCCGATAGAGCATTGGCCGTTAATAAGCTGGAAGAGGCTTTACAAGCTAAACAGTTACAACTTTTGAATCAAGCGAGGGCCCGTGTTGCGTTTGACAATGCGCTCCGCATTAAAAAGTTACGAACCAAACTGCTTGACAATCTCAATAGAATAACACGTCCTAAAAATCCTATTGCTATTGAGCCTAATATGCGTTACTTTTACGCACATATGGCATATCAAATGGGGTTAACAAAATATGATGGACTGGAACCGGTAGACGGCTTTAATATGAATGCCGTTATTAATGCATTAGATCCTGATGCGGATATCCTAGGTGACAAAAGTATTACATTCCTTGACCCATGGATTGTACAACTATTTTATGGTAAAACACCTATGTCATTTAAAAATCTAACAATGAGTCAGTTGAACACACTGGAAGAATTAATGACAGGCATGTATAAGAATGGCCGCAACGCTTATAAAGGCTCTACCATTCTTAATGATAAAGGTGAATCGATTACATTTGATGATGCAGTAGATGGCATATTAACGGAAGCAATCGATACATTTGGCAAAATTAATGGGAATGTATTTAACGCACAAAACAATCAAACTGGTTTGGAAGCCGTTGCAGGTCTTATTAATAAAGGCAATTTATCATTGCTCAAGGTTGAAACATTCTTACGCCGATTAGGGCCAGATGCTGTGAAATATATCTATAATCCGATTAGCCGTGCAACACAAGCTTTTAATGAACGCAAGGAAGTGTCCATGCGTAGATTAGCAAAAGATGTATCCTCTGTGTATGGTAAGCGTGAATTATTTAACATCCGAAATAAGCATATGTACGATGTTGGGGAATTGCGTAATCTAACCAAGGAACAGGTTATTGTATTAGCTTTGAATTGGGGTACAGAACGTAACAGACAACGGGCAATGGAAACGGCCAAGGTAACTGAAGTTGAAATGGAAAAAGCCTTTCAAGAAATCCTCACCGATAAAGATTGGGAATTTATTATTCGGACATGGGACCACATTAACTCCTTCTTTACTGAACGTAGCAAAGTTCAAGAAGAACTTTATGGGAATCCATTGAAGAAAGAAGAAGGCATCACATTCACTATTGGTGGTAGAACTATCGTTGGACAGTATTACCCAATTGTGTATAATCCAGAAGTCAATGCAAGTATATCTGATAAGGAAGTCGAAGATATTGCAAAAACTATGGTTAGTAGTAATGCGATATTAGGAACTGGCATGAGCGCTACTAAAAGCCGGTTAGATGTAGTCAAGGATAAATCATTATTACTAGACTTTGATGTCATTTCTAATGCGATTACTGAGTCAATCAATCATATAACTATGCGAAAAGCTGTGACGGATGTAAATCGATTAGTAGCCAATAGAGAGTTCCAAAACTATATTGTTGAGAAATTTGGAATGAATTCCTATCAATTCTTGCGAACTTGGGTTCGTGATAATTGGAAGGATGAAGCGGCTAAGATGGATGATGTTGGTAAAATTTTAATGTTCCTTAAACATAATGCAACAATGGCTATTATGGCTGGACGTGCATCAGTTGCTATACAAAATGCCTTAAACATTCCTGTTGCTGTATATCGTATTGGTGCGGGCAATGTAATTCGTGCTGTTAATCATGCAGGAGTAGGATTCTATGGTCATGGTACAGAAACCTACAATAATACTCGTGATTTTGTTATGGAGCAATCCATATTCATGAGGGAACGTATTCAAACTTTAGATAAAGACCTTAAAAAGGGATTAACCATCCAAGGAAAGGGGCTCCGCATTAATGATAAGAATATCGGTGGGTACAAGTTTGAAAAAGGTGCTGAAATCCGTGATGAAATTAATAACATGGGATTCCGACTGCTCACGGAAACAGACTTCGCATTATCCGTACCAGTATGGAAATTTGCATATGATCAAAAGGTTGCTGAACTTCAATCTAAGGAAGGGGTAAGTACTGAATGGATTAATCAACAAGCAATTGAGGCAGGAGACAGAGCAGTACGAGATATATTCGGAAGTGGTGATGTTAAAGATGCAGCATCCATTCAACGTTCACGGAATCAATGGGTTCAATTATTTGTTCCGTTTTATTCGTATGCTAATACTTTGTATAATATCATCGCTGAATCATGGTATATAGGTAAAGACAAAGGGGATTGGATGCCTTTTGCAAGAGTGTTATGGTGGGGGATCATATCACAGGCAATTGGTATGACAATTTACAAAGCCATGACAAATGGTGACGATGATGATCCAGAATCTATCGCCAAGTCTTTTGCCGAAGAATTTGTACAACAAGGAACCATGGGTATTCCATTAGTGAGAGATATAGCCACTATGGGTATGAAATTTATTTTAGGAGAACGTCCATACAATAAAGGTAATACAGTAATGGGATTAAGTATCTTTGAGAAATTATGGGATACCGGTCAAGCTATCTCAAGTGATAATAAAGATATCGTTGATGTAGGCCGTTCGCTCAGTCAGGTTTCTAACCGTGTAACTGGTTTTAGTGATACCGTAACCGATGCTTTCTGGACATTGTTGCGTGTAGGGCTAACCGATACGGATGCCAAGATTGAAGATGTATTCATGTCAATTTTGTTAGACAAGCGTTTAAAGACTAAAAAAGAAAAGAAGAAGAAAAAATAAAAGTAAGGACTACCTAGTTTTAGGTAGTCCTCTTTATATGCAAAGAAAGGCGGGATATTGTGATTCCACAAGTCAACAATCCAGTTGTTCAATATCAATGTGATGGGGTTAACAAGACTTATATTTGGCCATATGACTTTAATAATATTAAAGACATTAACCTTATTCTAGTTGATGAAGATGGACGACAAACGGAGCAAACAGGGAACATCTTATATGATGCACAAAATAAAACTTTAACGTATCCAAGTATTGGTGAACCATTGCCGGCAACTTATAAAGTTGTTTTAGTTAGACGAACTCCAATTTCACAAACTACAGAATTAGCTAACAAATGGCCATACAATCACATTGAAGATATGGGTGATAAAGTTATTCTAATTCTTCAGGAAATGAAAGAACAGTTGGATCGCACACTACAAATTAATGTAGGCGCTGATGAAGACCCAAATCAAGTTACACGTGATATTGTAGATAACTCCATTGAAGCTGCTAAAAAAGCAATTGCAGCTGCATCTACGGCAGAGGCAAAAGCCAATGAAGTACAAGACAATGCAACAAAGCTAACAGCCATTAACGACAATATCAATGCATTATCTCAAACGGTAGACGATAAATTAGCGACTGCAAATACAGCTCTTATCCAAAGTGCTGATACATTTGAGAAAACCCAAGTACTTGCAGATAATACGAAAGCATATGCTGCGCAGGCGGAAACTGATAAGAAAAATATTAATGATTTGGTTATAAAAGCAAATGCTATTAAGACTGATATTAACAATAAACAAATAGCTAGTGTAGGTAATGCCAAGAAAGCAGAAGACGCAGCCAAACGTGCAGAGGTAGCAGCTGCTAAAGCTGAAGAAATAGCAATACCCGGTGGCCAAGGAATTGTAACCAAAAGTGAAGCTGATGCTAAATACATTGGAAAAGAATCGCTAAATGGTATTGTGTCAGTTAAAGACTTCGGAGCAGTTGGCGATGGCGTCACCGATGATACGGCTGCATTTAAACGTGCTAATGATAATCTTGCTAACAAAATTCTATTAGTGCCAAATGGTCAATACAAACTAACTGAACATTTAACCTTTAATACAGTAAGTTCTGTTATGGATATGGGTGTATATACCAATATCAAGCCGTATTATCCAATAGAAACACCAATGCTAAAAAGCGCATCCAATATCGCATTTATGAAAAACATTACGTATGATGCGGAAGTAAATCAATGCCAAGGGTTTACCTATAACTCTAAAAAGAATGTATTTGTACTTGCCTGTATTAATGGTGAAGGTACTAATCAAATTTTTTACGAGCTTAACTCAGACACTTTTGAAAAAGTAGGTACCTATAAATTTACGGATTCTGAACGCCTAGGGCATTGTAATACGATGACATATAATCGGTATACGAATAAGATTTACATCACAAATGGGCTAAAAAATGGCAATAATTTGACGGTTATGAATGCCGATACTATGACAATCGAAAATACTATTACATTGCAAGAAAAGGTATTCAACATTGACTATGATCCGATTACAAGGACTTATGTATCCATTGTACCTATTGCAGGTAACCAAAGAGTACGAACTATCAATTTGTATAATGATGAGTTCAAAAAACTCAAAACGTACCAAGTCGATTATATCTATCCGGACATGAATAATAACGGGGCCTTTATGCTAAACGGCGCAATCATGTCCGCAACGTTAGGAAGTCTTGTAGAGTGTACACCATTCGGTACAGTTAAACAGATCATTGAAATCAATCGTGAGACGGAAATCGAAGACATCGCTTACTACAATGGCAAGTTCTATTTTGCAGTACTAACTCAAAAGCCAAACAGACGTCACCAAGTAGATATTTATGTAGGTGACCCAAATTACGACTTTGAAAACTCAATCAATACTGCACGATTAGCAACGCTTGATTATCTCAAACTAGCAGGTGGTACATTAAGTGGCGCACTTAAAATGGCTAATAATACCTTAATCGAGGGTTATAAACCTGACGGACATGGTGTTGGTATGGCTAAGGTATCTACTAGCGGTAACGTAGAACTTGGCGATAACTCCGTTAATACGTTTGTTAAAGGTAAGGAATTTAAACACTATGATGGTACAGATAGTTTCACAGTACTTACCACCAAACATTACGGAACGGCAATTTATAAGAAAAAGGATGTAGACGATAACTTTATTAAGAAAACAGAAGTAGACCAGTTGGGTTTTCCGTACTCTAAAGTTGAGGCAGCGACAGATTGGAACACGTTCACAACACAAGGGGCAATAGAAATCAATTTTGATGGCGGTGCCAACAACCCACCACGTAGCCACAAACAAGGGATGCTAATTGTCATGAACTTTGGCAAAGGTGCGATGATAGACCAAACATTCCATGCGTTCAATGGTGAAACATACCACCGAATGTTCATGGCTAATACATGGAAATCTTGGGGCAGGGTTCAAACATCCTTAAATAGCCGATTGAAATTGTGGAGTGCTAATGGTGGAAACGAGGTGTATGTTGAATAATGCCTAATCTAAAAGTTAAGAAAGGAAATGACACATTAACATTTGGACTGACTGATAACTTGCGAGATGTAGGCGATAATCGATTGCCTGTAATTGTTGAGGGCAAAACATACTATGCACGATTGGGGGCGGATAAAACCGCTCTTGTGGTGCAACGTACATCAAATAGTGCTAAAAGTTATGTACAAACCAACCCTGTATTGTTTAATACATGGCGATGGGGAAAGGTACCTTATGACATTAGGGGTACAGAAAAAATGTTTGTGTACTTACCAAAAGGAAAGTATAGAGCGACTGTGCATGGTGGGTATGACAAAACTAATGAATTTACTATAGCTGCATCGCAAGATATTGAGGTTAATGTTTCTACAACAGGTAGAGATAATTATTTAACAGATACTGTTTTCAATATAAATGGATGGAGAGATACTGTAAGTTTAACACGGCATCAATTTACTATAACTATTGAACGAATTGGGGAGTAAGAATGATAGAAGTTGTATTATCGCCTTTCATGGTAGAAGGGTTTAACGTAGCAGAGGCGGTGCGAATATCACTAGCCATATTTACGAGTGTTGTATTGGTATTTGTTGATACATTCTTGCGTGTCTTAGTTGAGGCACGCAATTTTAATTTAGCGACCAATAGAGAACTAACCATTAAGAATATGTTCCTTGCAATTATATGGCGAGGATGGGCGAGTGTTGAAGTCAATGGACACCAACGCAGATTTTTGGTAAGTGGAAAGTTACGAGCAGATATGACTAAAAAATTAGTTAAGTCTTATCCTTGGATATTCCTATTATCATTCATTCTATTAACATTGCCTGATGTGGATATTCCTATGTTAGGTCGCATTGATGTGTTTCTATCTACATTGATGTATCTAGTGCCTATTATGGTTGAATTAGCATCTATCGTAGAAAACATGATAGAACTTGAATTTGTAGAAAGTGCATGGTTTAAACGTGCGATGAGTTTGGTTAAAGAGTTGATAGCGTTCGTAAAATCAATAAAGGATGCGATTAAATGATTGAAAAAATTAGTATTCGTGAGGTGTTAACAATCCTCGTCTTAGGGGCGGTCAATATAATGGCCGTCCTTTATGGTTATAACGAATTGGCCATGAGCATTTCCTCCGGACTCGTTGGTTATTTAGGAGGACGTGAATCAAATAGGAAGGAGCAAAACAAATGGAACTAGGAAAATTAAGTGCTGCGTATGAAAGCAATGGAGACCCAGCTATTGTATCTACAGGTGAGGGGGACTTTGGGGGAATTTCGTATGGTGCTTATCAGTTAGCAAGTAATTGCGGAAGTGTAGATGCGTTTCTTGGTTGGGGCTTGCGTCAAGAAGATGGGTTTTACAAAGATTATGCAAGAGCCCTTCAAAGTGCAGGTCCTATCAATTCCGATGAATTCATTAACAAATGGCAAGAATTGGGAACCATAGACCCTAATGGATTTATGGCAATGCAGCATGACTACATCAAATATGCTTATTATGATGTGGCATGTAGTGAATTAGCCAATCAATTATTTGATGTTAATATCCATAGCCGAGCATTGCGTGATGTTGTATTTTCTGCGGCCGTTCAATATGGTCCCGGTGAAGTTGTTAATCTTTTTAAAGAGGCAATGCAATATGTTCCGGGTTGGGAGCCTGATTGGAACTTATCTTATGTAAACGACATTAAATTCGATTGGGATTTAATTAATGGTGCATATGAACAGCGAAAGTTGCATCCATGGAACTATGAAGGTAATCCTAGTTGGTTGCGTGAAAATCTTGTTGAACGGTTTGATGCAGAAAAAGCACAAGCATTAGAAATGTTCTCGCAAGAAATGCAAGAAAGGGGTCTATGATGAGCCTTTGGGTTTTCAAGGTATTATGTTACCTAAAACGATATAAAATTCTCATAGGGGGGCTAATTTTAATTATTTTAGCCATTGTAGGGGTGTCTATATATAATTCACATCAGGTTGAAAAGCCTGTGTTATTAAAACAGGAACAAGTAAAAGATCCTGTAAAATTGGCTAATGCTATACAAATTACCAAAGATGAAGCACAACAAGTTATTTCCATTAAGGAAAGAACTCAACCAGTAGCGACTTACTATACACAAGCATCTACAGTCGAACAAGCTGCAGAAAATGTGAAAAAGGATATTGCACATAGCAACCCTAATTTACCTAAAGCAGCAACAGAAAAATCTGATAGAACGGCGGTAGTTGCTAACACAGAGGAACAAAAAGTCGATGTATACAAAATCAAGTTAGATAAACCACATAGTATATTAGCTGGTGTAACTGTAATGACTAATGGTGAAGTATATGAAACAGTAGGTTATGAAGATAAACGCTTTGAGGATTTAGCGCACTTTAAAGGTTCAGAGTTTAAAGGCGCATCCGCATTGGTTAAAGTTGTGAGATGGTAGGTGATCCAAATATCTCCGAGTTGCACGGTTTGCAACAGTCAACTAATAGTTTATTATTGGAAGAAAACATTATGAGTACACTATATCTTGATGACGATATGATGCCGTATGCTGATATATTTCTAAAAGCGATTACAAATATTGAAGCCTTAGGATACTCTTTTAAACCTGATTTGTTGATTCACAAATATACTGGTAGAAGTAAAAAACGATTAGGTACGACATATTGTTATCCAAATGATGATTTTTGTTTAATTGAATTAAGTACAGATAATCATAAAGATGGTATTACTATAGATACAATTTATCACGAGTTAGCACATGCCACTATCGAGTGTCATTTTAAAGGACACGGAAAAGAATTTAAGCAAATACGAAAGAAAATAATTGATGCTTATAAAATTGATATTGGCGGTGCGGTATTAAAAATGGAGTAAAAATATGGCAAAGACATTTGAATTTAACGGAAAGACTTACAATTTCGCAGAAGATATTCAAGTTCCGCAAGAGGGGTTGTTCGAGGCAACATTAGTTGATGAAAATAACCATCGATGTGAAATGATCTTTAGAAACGGTAAATTATTTAGACTAACTGAATTAGATTAGAAGTAAAAATCGTAAATTTTACCACTAAACATAATATTGAATGGTAAATTACAACAAAAGGGGTACCCAAGCGGTACCCCTTATTTTTTTTGACGTCAAATAAACGTCAAAATTTATATGTTATTCCTAATGATTTTTGTATATAATCATACTGTGCGAAAACTTGGACACAATGATTATTACTGAAATTTAATTATATATGTTAAAAAGCAGTCATATTATGGTATACTAAATTAGATA
>OBVJ01000280.1_pt1 | contig 29895 bp, 27 predicted proteins | sample 1495071 | NCBI WGS metagenome assembly OBVJ01 (sample SAMEA2579985, study PRJEB22360) | human gut metagenome | reverse complement strand
TATCAAAAGAAAAAAATTGTAAATAAATTAAAAAAGATTTTGTTAAGTCAAATTTAATTCAGTAGTTCCATATGAAGGAGTCTTTTATATGGAAAAACATAAAAATAATATTCATTGTCGTGATCCTCCATTTCATTTTTTTAACAGGTTAATTGGAGGAAAATATTATGGGATATAACAAAGCTAGTGAACTTCGTAAATGGATAAGATGGAAAAATGATGAAGAAAAGATTTTAAGATATTATGGCTTTTCTGATAATAAGATTGAGGATTTGTATAACTTTGATATGGAGCAATTTAATTCTGATCGTAGATTTAGAGAAAAACAAGTAGGTAATAATGACTTGATTAACAATGTTGGTATATCTTACTTAAGTCTACCATTAAATGACTTTCATGATGTGTTAGATCAATTAGAAGATATGAAACTATATAGTATTATGTCTAAAGTTGATGTACAAACGATGGCAATCTTATTTCTTAAAATTCATGGTTACAGTAATAAAGATATTTCTAATGTATTAGGTTTAAGTGATAGTTTAATACGTAAAAGAATATATTCAGTGAGAAAAAAATTAAAAAAATAATATTTAGTGGAACAAAACTAAGAGTTTCATCGGCTAATAAGTGAGGAGATAAAAAATCCTATGAGTTCATTGAAAAGTAAATAGTAATACTGATAACGTTCCTTATATTTAAGCCCGTTAATAAATACGCCATGACTGATAAATAATATTTATTTGAGCGAGAATTATTTGATTATAAAAATAGATTACAACTATTTGGCGATGATGATATAAGAGAAATAATGATACTCATAATGAGTCATAGTCCGAACAGTAAATTGTCACAGGCAAGACATTATATAGGTGAAAATCCTATATCATTGATTTATGCTTTTTGTAAGTATTTATTAGTGATGTGGAACTGCAATCGTAAAGCAGTCTATTAGTATTACATTGATAAAAAATAATTTAGATAATGATATTGTTTTGTAATTCATAAATTATCCAAAAATGCAATATCATTATCTTTCTACATAAAAAGTGAGGTGAGGAAGATGATTAAACATATTAAGAGGGGAGATATATTTTTGGTTAATCTAGAACCGGTTATTGGTAGTGAACAAAGAAATATTCGACCTGCTCTCATTATTCAAAACGATGTGGGTAATATATATAGTCCGACGACTATTATCGCATCAATGACATCACATATTCATGCTAAAACTAAGTTACCTACTCATGTGATGATTCACAAAAGAGGTCGTTTAAGACAAGATTCAATTATTTTGTTGGAACAGATAAGAACCATAGATAAAGTGCGATTAATTGAATATGTAGGTACTTTATCTATACTTGAAATGGAAATGGTAGATATGGGATTAAATATTAGTATTGCATTAAATAAACTTTATAGGTGAGGTGTTGAATATGAATGAAAATCATTTAGTTTTTTCAGGGGGTAATGTACCTATCGCATTAGTTGCTAAAGTCATGAAAAAAGACAAACAATTTGTAAGAATTGGTATTCAAGAAAAATGGTTGCCGATAGGTGTTGCATATAAAAATGAAAATTCCAATGAATTTTCTTATTATGTTTCTCCGAAAAAATTATATGAATATACAGGGTATGTATATTCAGAATAAATTGTCAAATGTACGATTAGAAAAATCGCACATTTCTCTTTTCTCCATCTTTTGTATATGATGTTGTTGGAAGGAGATGATTTAAATGAGATTACCTAATGGATATGGAAGTATTAGTAAGTTATCAGGTAATAGGAGAAAACCATATATGGTTGTCTTAACACAAGGGTATGTTAGAGTGGATTTAAATATAAAAAGAAATAGAATTGTATTAGGTTATTATCCAACAAAAAAAGAAGCATTAAAAGCATTAACTGAATATCATGAGAATCCATATGATATTAAAGTTAATACGATTACTTTTGAAGAATTATATGAACGTTGGAGTGAAGATCATTTTAAAAAATTAGCTAATAAGTCTTCGATTAGAACTTATAATGCAGCATTTAGGCATTCAGAACCAATTCATAAAATGAGGGTTAAAGATATTAGACCTAATCATTTAGAAGGTACAATTGAAAATGCCCAAGTAGGAGATGCAACAAAATCAAGAATGAAGTCTATGTATAATTTGATGTTCAGATATGCGTTAAAGTATGACATTGTTGATAAAAATTATGCTGAGTTATGTAATTCTGTTAAAGTTGAAAGAAACAATGTTAGAGTTCCTTTTACTTCTGAAGAAGTTCAAATGATATGGGATAGAGTAGATGATATTCCATTTGCTGATATGGTTTTGTTTGCTATTTATTCTGGCTTTAGACCAACTGAATTAACTTTGATAAAAAATGAAAATGTTCATTTAGAGGAAGGATATATTGTTGGTGGTATGAAAACAAAGGCAGGTACTGATAGAAGTGTACCCATTCACCCTATGATTAGAGAAATTGTTAAGAAAAGATTTAACGAACAAAATGAATACTTGTTCAGTGATTACAATATGTTTGAACATGAAGTTGTACAATTGTCATATGATAAGTATAGGGGAAGATTTTATAAAGTAATGAAGGCATTAAAGATGAACCATAATCCTCATGAAACAAGACATACATTTATAACGCAGGCAAAACATTGTGAAGTAGATGATTATATGTTGAAACGTATTATTGGACATGAAATTAGAGATGTTACTGAAAAAGTGTACACACATAGATCAATTGAAGAATTAAAAAATGAAATGGCTAAAATCATCTTTTAAATTTTAGCTATTTTTTTAATTTATTCAATTTGTTGGATATTTGTTGGTAATTATATTATACAAAAGTATATTAGTGTTTGATAAAACTATTAGAAATCGAGAATTTTTGTTGGATATTTGTTGGTCGTTGATTTTTCAATGATAGTATAAAACTGCACCAAAAAAGCACCAACCAACTAAAAAAATGCTGATAAAACCAAAGTTTTTTTGCTGGTCATTTGTTGGTATTACGTTGGTCATTGTGTTGGTCAACTGTTGGTCATACGCTGGTCACTGAAAAAATCTGTCGAAATCTCATAAAATCTCAACAAATTTCTTTAGAAAAATAAGAAATTCAAAAATGTTAGAAAATGAAAAAAGTCCTGATTAAATCAAGACTTTTTGTGTTTTGGTTAAAAGTTGTAATTATTTACAAGCTTCTTCGATAGCTACGGCAACAGCAACTGTAGCTCCAACCATAGGGTTGTTACCCATACCGATTAATCCCATCATTTCTACGTGAGCAGGAACTGATGAAGAACCAGCAAATTGAGCATCTGAATGCATACGTCCCATAGTGTCAGTCATACCGTAAGAAGCAGGACCAGCAGCCATGTTATCAGGGTGTAAAGTACGTCCAGTTCCTCCTCCAGAAGCAACTGAGAAATATTTTTTACCTTGTTCAATACATTCTTTTTTATATGTTCCAGCAACTGGATGTTGGAAACGAGTAGGGTTAGTAGAGTTACCAGTAATTGATACATCTACACCTTCTTTATGCATGATAGCAACACCTTCTCTAACGTCATCAGCACCATAGCAGTTAACTTTAGCACGAGGACCATCAGAGTAAGCTGTTGTAGATAATACTTTTACTTCACCTGTAAAATAATCGAATTGAGTTTCCACGTAAGTGAATCCGTTAATTCTTGAGATGATTTTTGCAGCATCTTTTCCTAAACCGTTTAAGATAACTCTTAATGGTTTAGTTCTAACTTTATTAGCTTTTTCAGCGATTTTGATTGCACCTTCAGCAGCAGCGAAAGATTCATGTCCAGCTAAGAAAGCAAAACATTCAGTACCTTCATCTAATAACATAGAACCTAAGTTACCATGTCCTAAACCTACTTTACGGTCATCAGCAACTGATCCTGGAATACAGAATGATTGTAAACCAACACCGATTGTTTTTGCAGCGTCTACAGCTTTAACATCTCCATTTTTGATTGCCATTGCAGCACCGACAGTGTATGCCCAACAAGCATTTTCAAAACAGATTGGTTGAGTTGATTTTACGATTTCGTAAACATCAATTCCTTTTTCATCGCAGATAGCTTTAGCTTCTTCGATTGATTTGATATCAAATTTAGCTAGTGCAGCGTTAATTTGATCAATTCTTCTTTCATAACTTTCAAATAATGCCATTTTCGTACCCTCCTATTATTCCTTTCTTGGATCGATGTACTTAGCAGCATCATCGAATCTACCATAAGTTCCAGTAGCTTCTTTCATTGCTTCATTAGCATCTTTTCCAGCTTTAACCATATCCATCATTCTACCTAAGTTAACAAATTCATAACCAATAATTTCATTATTAGCATCTAAAGCGATTCTATTAATATAACCTTCAGTTAATTCAAGATAACGAGGACCTTTAGCTTTTGTTGAATAAGAAGTACCAGTCATACTTCTTAAACCTTTTCCTAAGTCTTCTAATCCAGCTCCAACAGGTAAACCACCTTCAGAGAATGCAGATTGAGTACGTCCATAAACGATTTGTAAGAATAATTCTCTCATTGCAGTATTGATTGCATCGCAAACCAAGTCAGTATTTAAACCTTCTAATAAAGTTTTTCCTACTAATGCTTCTGAAGCCATCGCTGCAGAGTGAGTCATCCCTGAACATCCGATAGTTTCAATTAATGCTTCTTCAATGATACCTTCTTTAACGTTTAATGTTAATTTACAAGCACCTTGTTGAGGAGCACACCAACCGATACCGTGAGTTAAACCAGAGATATCTTTAATTTCTTTAGAATATACCCATTTTCCTTCTTCAGGAATTGGAGCACATCCATGTGAAGCACCTTGAGCGACACTACACATTTGTTCTACTTCGTGTGAATAAATCATTTTTTCTAACTCCCTTCGTGTTTTCGATTATAAATAGCTAGTCATGCTATTTAAGGCGAACTAAAATCACCTGAGTAAAGTATAGAATAAAGCCGAGTTAAAGTCAATGAAACATCAACGATTATCAAAATAAATTCGACAAAATAATCGGTAAAAAAAGGAGTTTATGAATACCTTTTAATATAATATTATTACACTAATAAAAACATATTGAACAGGCTATGAGTATGAAAATACCCATGTTTAATCATCGTAAAGATATATAGGGATAACACTAAGATGATTTTTATTGAAATATGGGGGAGAAATTAAACTACTCAAAGAACCTTTGACTAAAGAAAATTATTTATAATAGCAATTTTTGAAGCAATTAGCATTGTCGAAAATTCAATCTTGAATCATGAATTATTAATCTTATTAAAAAGGAATGGTGTTAAATTCATTAATATCCATTCAATTGGGTATGATCATATTAATATTAAGGCTACCAAGGTATTAGGAATTGGTATTTCAAATAATCCTTATTCAGTTAGTTCAATTGCGGACTTTATTTCTTTACATATTCCAGTCAGCGCTAAAACATATCATGCTATTAATAAGGATAATTTTTATAAAGGTGAAAGGTAGAATCATTATTATTGATACAGAATGTGATGAATTGATTAATTCAAAGAAATTGGTAGAGTGTTGCGATTAGGCAACTAATGATATGGTAGAAAACACAATCTTGCTTTTAAAAGAGATAATGTAGGATAGAACTTCAGTGTATGAAATTCAACAAAATGTTTAGAATTCATTTTGAGATGATATAATATTGATATTGAGGAGGACGAGAATGAAGATTATTGCATTTGAAGTACGAAGTGACGAGATGGCAGATTTTGAAATTATGAATAATTCAAATAACTTTGAAATAACTTATTATAAGGAATATCTATGCCAAAAAAATTTATCTTTATTGAATGGATATGATGGAATTGCTTTTTTAGGGGAGAGTAAGATTAATCATGAAATTTTAGATGCTATTGCTAAAGCAGGAATTGGAGTTATTGCAACAAGAACAATAGGATATGATCATATTGATATCGAATATGCCAAAGAATTAGGAATAAAGGTTTGTAATTCTAGTTATGGACCGGAAGGAGTTGCAGATTTTACTGTTATGCTAATGCTGTTATCGTTACGTCATTATAAAAAAGCTTTGTGGTTAGGACAGGTAAATGATTATTCTTTACAAGGGCTAGAAGGGCGAGAGATGAAAGATTTAACGATAGGAATTATGGGGACCGGACGAATAGGTCAAGCAGTTTTAAAAAACTTATCCGGCTTTGGAGCTCGTTTATTAGCTTATGATATTCATCAAAATGAAACCGCTAAAATATATGCAACTTATGTCGACCTAGAGCAGTTTTATCAAGAATGTGACATTATTTCTTTGCATATGCCGTATCTTAAAAGTACGCACCATCTAATTAACGATCAAACAATAAGTAAAATGAAAGATGGAATAATCATTATTAACTGTGCTCGGGGGCAATTATGCAATACCGAGTCTTTAATCAGGGGAATCGAAAATAAGAAGATTGGGGCTTTAGGACTTGATGTGGTTGAAGGTGAAGAAGGAATTTATCATCAAGATATGCGTACTGATATAATTAAAAATAAAAATATGGCATATTTACGTCAATTTCCTAATGTTGTCATGACACAACATTTAGCTTTTTATACTGATGCAGCTGTTAGCAGTATGGTTCAATTATCACTTAATGGTCTATGGGCTTGTTATAATGATCTGGATTGGGATAATGAGTTAACAAAAGATTTGTAATCGCAGAAATTTCTGTGATTTTTTTAATGCTTTTTACTTGCACATAAGGTTAGTATGTGCTAACCTTATTGTAGTTAGGTAAAACTAACTTCGTGTGAATAAATGATTCTTTCTAACCTGGCTTAGTCACCCAGGTTAAGGAATCATGAAGGAGGAAAACAAATGAGTAAAATTAAAAGTGTATATGCCCGTGAGGTCTTGGATTCACGTGGTAATCCTACTGTAGAGGTAGAAGTAACTACAGAATGTGGAGCATTCGCTAGTGCGATAGTACCAAGTGGAGCTTCAACAGGTGTTCATGAGGCAGTTGAATTACGTGATGGTGATAAAAACCGTTATTTAGGATTAGGAACAGAAAAAGCAGTAAAAAATGTTAATGAGATTATTGCTAAAGAATTAATTGGTAAAGAAGTAACAAATCAAAGAGAAATCGATGAAACGATGATTGCTTTGGACGGAACACCAAATAAAGGTAAGTTAGGTGCAAATGCAATCTTAGGTGTATCTTTAGCTATTGCTAAATGTGCTGCGACGAGCTTAGATTTACCATTATATCGTTACATTGGAGGAGCTAATGCTTATGTATTACCTACACCAATGATGAATATCATTAATGGTGGAGCTCATGCAGATAATAATGTAGATTTTCAGGAATTTATGATTATGCCGGTTAGCGCTCCAACATTTAAAGAAGCAATCAGAATGGGTGCGGAAGTATTCCATGCTTTGAAAGCCGTTTTAAAAGGAAAAGGATTAAATACAGCAGTTGGTGATGAGGGAGGCTTTGCTCCAAATTTAGCTTCTAATGAAGATGCTATTAAAACTATTCTAGAGGCAGTAGAAAAGGCTGGCTATAAACCAGGTGAAGATATTAAATTGGCAATGGATGTTGCAAGCAGTGAGTTTTACCAAGATGGTAAATATGTATTACCAGGAGAAAATAATAAATCATTTACTTCAAAAGAATTAGTTGATTTTTATGCTGAATTATGTTCTAAATATCCAATTATCTCAATTGAAGATGGTTTAGATCAAGATGATTGGGAAGGTTGGGATTATCTAACTGAGAAGTTAGGGGACAAAGTACAGTTAGTCGGTGATGATTTCTTTGTAACTAATACTAAACGTCTTGAAGAAGGAATTAAACGCGGTGTAGCTAATTCAATCTTAATTAAAGTAAATCAAATTGGTACTTTAACAGAAACTCTAGAAGCTATTGAAATGGCCCAAAAAGCAAATTATACAGCAGTTATCTCTCATAGATCAGGAGAAACAGAAGATACAACTATTGCTGATATTGCGGTAGCAACAAATGCGGGACAAATTAAAACTGGCTCTGCATCAAGAACAGACCGAATTGCTAAATATAATCAATTAATTAGAATTGAAGATCGTCTAGGTAAACAAAGTAAATATTCTGGATTATCAGGATTTTACCAATTGAATAAATAATTTGGATAAATTTTATAAAAACTATTGCATAGTCAGTTAGTCTGTGCTAACATATAGATAGTTAGTTAAAGCTAACTAGAGAAAAGGAGAAATGTATGAAAGTAGTATTTGCATCAAGAACAGGTAATGTTCAAAGTATTGTTGATCGTTTAAGTGTCGACGCCTTAGAAATATCTTCTGGAGATGAGGCTGTTAGCGAGCCGTTTCTCTTAATCACTTATACTGATGGTTATGGTGATGTCCCTATGGAAGTTGAATCATTTTTAAATAGTAATGGTGACCATTTAAAAGGTGTTATAGTTAGTGGTGATCAAGGATACGGTGAAGCATTCTGTAAAGCTGGTGACGTTATTGCTGAACAATACAATGTTCCTTGTCTTTACAAAGTTGAGAATGATGGAACTGATGAAGATATAGAGGAAATTAAAAAAATAATTAATAATCAATAGTTAAATATTTGCTGATAGAGGTTGCTGATATATCATACCTACAACGATAAAATTTCCTAATATAATTATTAGCACTCTTTAAAAGTAAAAAATAGTAAGAAAGGTATCCGTGATAAGCTATTCACCTTTTTCTCGAAGACATAGACGGATACTTCTTACTAAATTATCCCGTCGAAAACAATAATAGATTTAACTATTTTCCAAATTCCTTAAACATAGTAGTGAATTTCCTTTATATCAGTTCATTCTCTAAACATTCGTCCATGGTATTTTGTCCTTGAAATCATGGCATATTAGAAAGTGATAGAAAATGTAATTTATAAAATATCCTTCAAGTTATAAATAATATTTTCAAATGTAACGAACTTTAAATCCACATCCAAGTAAGTGATAAATAATTTAGCCATTATAATTATCATTCTTTACATTAAGTTCGTAACTTTCAAAACCGGAAGCATTCCGGTTTTCTTTTTTTTATTTTATTGGTATAATTATATAAAACGATTGGAGGAAGAGTAGATGATGCACGAATCTGGTGAAATGTATTTGGAAACAATTTTATTATTAAAAAAACAAAACGGTAATGTCCGTTCAATTGATATTGCTCGAGAGTTGGGATTTAGTAAACCAAGTGTTAGTCGTGGTGTAGGCATTCTAAAGAATGACGGATATATTATTGTTGATAGTAAAGGATATATTGAACTAACTGAAAAAGGAACGGAAAAGGCTACTGCTGTTTATGAAAAACATGAATGTCTTACAGAATTTTTAATGCATACTGCAAAGGTTTCTAAAGAAGTAGCTGAGGATGATGCTTGTAAGATTGAACATATTATAAGTGATGAAGTATTTGAAGGAATTAAAAAGTTTTTAAACAAGTAATTGAACGTAAGATGCAAGAAGGCTTCTTACGTTTTCTTGGTTTTTTAAGATTTTTATATTTTATAACAGGGAGAGGTTGTTATGAAAACAAATGAACTTGAAAAATTATTGGGGACTACAAAGGATACCTTACGTTATTATGAAAAGGAGGAATTAATTTCGCCATCACGTGATGATAATGGTTATCGTAATTATAGTTATGAAGATATTCGAATAATAAAAAATATTATTATGTTGCGCTCTTTTGATCTTTCAATTGAAGACATCAGACGTATATTTAACAATGAAATTTCTTTAAATACATGTTTGAATCAGAAAAAAGAATATTTATTAAAAGAGATAGGTAAAAAGCAGAGAATCATTGATTTAATTGAAAAAAACTTATCACGCAAGAAAGCTTTTTAGGTTATTTAAAAATTCCAGTAGACATTGAAAATAAAGTACACGTTCTTTTCTCAAATGAAGAAATAATGATTAGGGAGAACATAAGAAAGGATTGCCAAATATAATTATCAGGATATCAAGAGAGTGGTTTTTTCGATATGTTCCAGAACTTATATTCCAGCGTTAGCTGGCGATCATGGGTATTTGCTATTTGCAATGTGGTCACATATTGGATTATTATCACGGTATTTATATAGATTTGGATATATATGCTGAATATAGTTGTCATTTATTTGAGAGTATTTCTCTAGATAATATTCATGAAATCTTTGCTATTTTAAAAGATAAGGATATCATAATCGAAGATCCGCTCAATTTGAACGGTATTTTTACCCAATATCAAAATTTGTCTGAGCTTGAAAAATATTTTGATAATAATATGTCTAAATAGCAAAAAAATATGGCTTGGATAACCCTTGAGGTAGCGAAATTTCTCAACAGATTGATAAGCTTCATACTTATATAAATAATACTGAAAAGGGGGAGAAGAGGAAATAAATTATTTATATTAAAGTCTTTAATAAATAGTAGTTTTCCTAAACGTACGTTAGTTATTTTGATTTTAGTTTTTAATTGCTCCGCTATCTCTTTTTATCATAGGAGTGATTATATTTGCCTTTAAATAGATAATTTCATGATTTTTAATAAGTAAAACGGGTAATTGATTTAATAAATTTAATTCATTGACAATAAAATTTTATTGATTTATGCTTGGATTATGAGTTACCGGTGGCTCTTATAAAAAGGAGCGAAAAATTATGTATCATTCAAGATTTAAAGGAGAACATTATCAGATTGGATTTAAGTGGGGGAGAAATTTATTAAAACATAAGCAACTGTTTTTAACTAATGTACCCTTTGAAATTACTTTAGAGCACTATGATTTTGCTTTACAATGTTTACCGATTTATCAAAAATTTTTCCCAGAAATTATTGAAGAAATAAGGGGAATTGCTGATGGACAAAAATGTTCATTTAAAAGTATTTGTGCTGTTTTGTTGAGTATGTACTGCATTGTTCCAGAAGTACATTGTTCTTGTTTTGCTTTTAGAAATGAAAATGAAATCTTATTTGGACGAAATAGTGATTTTTTAACAAAAATTGAAAAACTGTATACTAATTGTATATATCAATTTACTAATGATTCATATGCGTTTAATGGCAACACTACAGCGTGCGTTGAGATGGAAGATGGTATCAACGAGTATGGTTTAGCAATTGGATTAACTGCTGTTTATCCGACTGTAAAACAACTGGGGCTAAATGCCGGAATGATGCTGCGGCTATTTTTGGAGAAGTGTAAAACAGTTGATGAAGTAATTCAATTGTTGAATACATTACCGATTGCTTCAAGTCAAACTTTTACACTGGTTGATACTGGTGGTGATATTGCATTGATTGAGTGCAATAGTAAACAAATTAAAATCAATAGAAATAATCAGAATGCTTTTGCAACTAACTGGTTCTTCAGTGAAGCAATGCGGGAATATAATAATCATCTTATTGATAATTGGCAAGCTCAAAAGCGCTATCAAACTATCAAAGAAGCGATTTTAACTGATAAAATCAACGATTTTAATGATGCGGCTGCTTTATTATCAGGTAGGTATGGTTATATTTGTCAGTACGATCGAAAAACAGGAAAGGATACAGTTTGGTCGGTCATATATGATGTGAAAAATAAAAGGATTTTTCGAGTTGAAGGAAATCCTTCACGAAAATCCTTTATGGAAGATAAAAGATTTAAGTTCAAATGATTAGGTGAATGCTATAACTGATTGAAAATAAACAGGTTTTTATTTTGATTTAAACAGAAAGATAAAAAAGTAGATGAAAACATGATATGATGATTCCACTAAAGTAGACACACGAAATAACCAAATGGGTATCTATGGAGGTGGGAGCATATCACTAAGTTAGCCGGGTTAAAAATTTTATTTATTTTGTGTATCTACCTGATAGCCCTTAGATTAATTTCTATCTTACTTTTTTATTTTTGACAATTAGGACAATAATAGATACTACCACCTAGATATTGTTCTTTTTTTATTTCACAGTGACAGATTGGGCAACCACTTTTATAAGATTTAGCGCATAAGATAGTTTTGTAGCCACCAGGATTTCCGTATATATCTTTTTCACTGTCTCGACCGTGGTTTTCGACCATCTTTGTTAGAGTTCTAATAAGCGCATCATATAAATTTTTTATATCTTGTTCATTTAATGTCTTAATCCTTCGTTTGGGAAAGAGTTTGGCATTAAACATAATATCTTGAGCAACACCATTACCAATCCCTAAAATTCTTTGCTTAGTTGCTAAAAAGGCTTTAATACTGAGTTTTTCAGTTTCATCAGTAATTAATGTTTTAAAGTAATTAAGAGTAAATTCTTGATCTAAAGGACCAATACTGGTTAATTCTGTTTGATAATATTCATTATTTGATCCTGTTATTTGATCAAAAAGTCCAATAAAACAATACATTGATGTTGTTACATTGATGAAACTTTGATCAGCAAAAGTAATTAGTAATTTGCTTTTTTTTAATTTAGTTGGTTTTTGGTAGTAGCGAATATTAGCGCCGTCACGAAAGGTTAAACGGTAATTCTCAATTACTATTTCAACATAGTAATTTCGCTTAATAATACCTGTTACTTTTTTACCAACTAATAATTCCTTGTATGAATTAGGATTTCCTTCATAAAAAGTAAATTTATGATCAGTGTAGTTACCCCCGAGATCAATTATAGTCTTACCAAGTATTTCTTTTTCCAAGTCATCAGCAATTGCATATGCTTCAGGAAGTTCAATCATCTTTCTCACCAGCCTTATATTAATATTCTAACATAGATACTGATTTAAAAACATCATAATAAATAAAAAAGCAAAGTGTTTAGATGATATGATTCCCTCTTAAATAGATTTTGGTTATTTGCCTTGGCTATTTAAAGATAATTATATCAAATATGTCTTTGCTCTTAATTTAAGCCTTGTCGACTTTTTTTAAAATACATTAAATCGGTTGCCTGCATTCCGTTTTCAATTATCTTATTAGGATAATAGTCAATAAAGAAATTTTCAATCCGATGACTATAAACATATCCTAAACGTGTATAAAAAGTGATATTTTCAAGACTGGAATTTGCAGTACCAACTAGAAAAGTATCATATGAATTGTACGTTTCTTCAATAAATTTGATTAATGCTTTGGCATAGCCGTGACCACGATGTTCACTTAATGTAAGGAGATTTTTGATTTCAACTTCGCCATCAATTATTTCTACTGCAATGAATGAAACTGGTTCGTCTTTTAAATAAAAGCCATACAGAGCACCATTTTCTAGGTAATCTCTAACTAAATTAATATTAGGATCACTTTCAGTTAAAAGGTGATCATAATCCATTTTATTGTTTATTTCTTTTATCATTGTTTTCACTTCCCAAGATGTATTATAACAAAGTTTTATCTAATGTAAAAGAATCTAATTATATGATATACTAATGGACAAAGGAGTGCAGCAAAGATGAAGAAAATATTAATTTGTTTGATGATGTTATTTTTAGTGGTTGGCTGCTCATCATCGAATCAAAAGAATAAAAAAGAAGAAACAGTCAAGAAAGAAGAAAAAACAGAAGAAAAAGAGCCTGTCAATACTAGTATTAAATTAAATTTTGCAGGGGATTGTACATTGGGAAATTATGCAGGACAAGCTTATGATGGATCGTTTAATCAAGAGTATGCCAAACAGGGAAATGATGCTACATATTTTTTTAAGAATGTCAAAAATGTTTTCGAAAATGATGACCTTACAATTGTTAATCTTGAAGGCCCATTGACAAGTGCGACTTCACATGTAGAAAAACAGTTTCCTTTTAGCGGACCAAAAGAATATGTTAATATTTTAACTAGCGGTAGTGTTGAGCTGGTTTCTATTGCCAATAATCATTCAGAAGATTATTATGAACAAGGGATGACGGATACTAAGCAAGTACTTGATGAAAAGGGAATTGGCTATTTTGGCTATGAAACGTCATGTGTCAAGGAAATTAAAGGAATTAAAATTGGCTTTTTGGGGTATCGTTCAATGTCTTTATCAATGAATAACGAAAAAGGGCGTGCAACAATTAAAGCAGCAATCAATGACTTGAAAAATAACCAGGGAGCTAATGCCGTAGTCGTTTTTTATCACTGGGGAATTGAGCGGGAATACTATGCGAATAGTGATCAGCGTGAGTTAGCAAAATTTTCAATAGATAGTGGTGCGGATTTAGTTATGGGTTCACATCCGCATGTTGTTCAAGGAACAGAAGAATATAATGGAAAACAAATCGTTTATTCATTAGGAAACTTTTGTTTTGGTGGAAATCGCAATCCTAGTGATACAGATTCAATGATTTACTCAATTACAATGAATTTCACTGACGGTATTTATACTGGAGATAGTCACGAAATTATTCCTTGTTCAGTTACCTCGGTTAAAGGACGAAATAATTATCAGCCAATAATTTTAGAAGGTAATGAAAAAGAGAGAGTACTAACTAAAATACAAAAATATAGTTACTAGAAGATGGGATAAAACCATCTTTTATTATAAAATAATATATATAATATTTGTAATCTCATTATATTATCTTTATAATTAACATAGAAGGTGATAATTATGAAGCGCAAATTAGTATATTTTCTTTATAGTGGTTATATTGTTTTCTTGGTTGGGTTATTGGGAAGCCGTTTTGCTAATAGTATCAGTAAAGGTACTTTAAATATTATCTGTTTATTTATTTTTATTGGTGTTTTAGCTTTTTGTTGTGGTGGTTTTGTTGGTTATCCAACTCGTCAAATTGATACAGAACAGACCATCAAAGATAAGTTAGAAAGCCGTGATGATGCTATTTTAATCAAAGAGTTGTTTATAATGATAATTCCGTTAGTAATTATTTTTATTATCAATTATTTTTGTTAAGTTTAAAATGCGACAATTTTTTTGTAAATGCTTGAATCTTGAATCAATAAATGATATTATGCAAATAGTTATACGACTGACGGAAGTGGAATTAACCACAGGGAGTATAATCATGTAAGAGCCGACCGTCTGGGCAAGAGTCTGGACGAGTGTAGGCTCTTTTTTAATTCTTTGGTCAAATTGCTTGTTTTGAGGGCGAAAAGAGTGGTTTTAAAACAACTGTACTGGTTGAGAAAAAAGCTGAAATATGATATAAATTAGGTGTATTTTTGTTTTGATTATTGGTGACCTTAGAATGTTTATTTAAAAATTATATTTGAAAGGGTGGCGTTATGTTAACTGATGTTGAAATTGCACAAAGTGCAAAGATGAAACCAATTAGTGAGATTGCTAAAAAGGTTGGTTTAGAAGATGATGATTTAGAATTATATGGTAAGTATAAAGCCAAGATTGCACTTGAGGCGATTAATCGGCTGGAAAACAATCCTGATGGAAAATTGATCTTGGTTACTGCAATTAATCCTACTCCAGCTGGGGAAGGTAAGACGACAACGATGATCGGATTGTCTCAAGCCTTAAATAAGTTAGGAAAAAAATCAGTTGTGGCAATGAGAGAACCATCTTTAGGGCCATGTTTTGGGATCAAAGGTGGAGCTGCCGGTGGAGGATATGCACAAGTAGTTCCAATGGAAGATATTAATTTACATTTTACTGGTGATATCCATGCAATCACTGCTGCTAATAATCTTATTGCGGCAATGCTTGATAACTCTATTCATCAGGGAAATCCTCTAAATATCGATGTACGTAATATTGTTTGGAGAAGAGTTGTTGATTTAAATGATCGCGCTTTACGTAATACTATCTGTGGTCTTGGCGGAAAAGTCAATGGAATGCCTCGAGAAGACGGTTTTGATATTACTGTCGCTAGTGAAGTAATGGCAATTTTATGTTTGGCAACGAGCCTTGAAGATTTAAAAGAACGAGCAGGTAAAATGATCGTTGCTTATGACTATGCTGGAAATCCAGTTACAGTAAATGATATTGAAGCAACTGGTGCAGTTACTTTATTATTAAAAGACGCAATTAAACCAAACTTAGTACAAACATTAGATCATACGCCGGTCTTTGTTCATGGGGGACCGTTTGCTAATATTGCTCATGGATGTAACTCAGTGATGGCAACTAAATTAGCTATTAAATTAGGTGATTATGCAATTACAGAAGCAGGATTTGGTGCTGATTTAGGAGCAGAAAAATTCTTAGATATAAAATGTCGTCAAGCTAATCTTGATCCTCAAGCAGTTGTGATCGTTGCAACTGTTAGAGCGCTAAAAATGCATGGTGGTGTTGATAAAAAAGAGTTAGGCACAGAAAATCTTGAAGCTTTAGCAAAAGGAATTAAAAATTTAGAAAAACATATTGAAAATATTGCGAAATATAACCTGCCTTCAGTGGTAGCAATCAATGCTTTTCCAACTGATAGTGAAGCAGAGTTGCAATTATTAAAAGATACATGTAATAAAATGGGTGTTGATGTAGCTATTTCTAAAGTATGGGAAAAAGGTGCTGATGGGGGAATCGAGCTTGCTGAAAAACTATTAGAAATCTTAGATACTAAAGAAGCTAATTATCAACCATTATATGATTTAAATTTATCAATCAAAGAAAAAATTGAAACTATCGCGAAAGAAATCTATGGTGCTGACGGAGTAGCGTTTGATAAAAAAGTATTAACAAAGATGAAAAAGTACGAAGCACAAGGATTAGCTGATTTACCAATCTGTGTAGCTAAGACCCAATACTCTTTATCTGATCAACCGACGCTGCTTGGTCGCCCTAGCGGATTTACGATTAAGATTAATGATCTTATCCCATCTGCTGGAGCAGGATTTTTAGTAGCTATCTCTGGAAGTATTATGAGAATGCCAGGATTACCAAAACGTCCGGCAGCGGTTAATATGGACATTGATAAAGATGGTAAGATAGTAGGCTTATTCTAAAAGTGACTCATTGTCACTTTTAGTGGTTTAAAAAGAAAGGAAGAAATTATGAAAGTAGCAATTATTATGGGTTCTACAAGCGATTTAAGTAAGGTTGAACCAGCAATTGGAATTTTGAAAGACTATGGTGTTGAAGTAAATGTAAGATGTCTTTCAGCTCATCGGGCACATTTAGGATTAAGTACATTTATTAAAGAAACAGAAACTGATGGAACCGAAGTAATTATTACAGCGGCTGGAATGGCAGCAGCTTTACCTGGAGTTGTCGCTTCTCAAACAGTATTGCCAGTTATCGGGGTACCAATTAGCGGGGCTACATTAGATGGTATGGATGCGTTACTATCAATCGTTCAAATGCCTTCAGGAATTCCTGTGGCTACTGTGGCAATTAACGGGAGCAAGAACGCTGCATATTTGGCGTTACAAATCATGGCAATCAAACATGATAAGATTAAAGAAAAGTTATTAGCATATCGTAAAGATATGGAAAAGCAAGCAATGAGTGCTAATGAAGAAGTTATTGCAAAATATAAATAAAAGATAAGAGGAGAAATCAAAATGGCAGAATTATTATATGAAGGAAAAGCAAAACAAGTTTACAAAACAGATAAAGAAGATGAATATTTGATTCATTATAAAGATGACGCAACTGCTGGAAATGGTGTAAAACATGATCAGTTTGAAGGTAAGGGAGTTTTAAACAATACAATTTCTTGCATTATCTTTGATATGTTAGAAGAAGCAGGAATTAAAACTCATATGATCAAGAAATTAAATGAACGTGATATTTTAGTAAAAAAAGTTGATATCTTCCCATTAGAAGTAATTATTAGAAATATTACAACAGGGTCTTTTTGTAAAAGATTAGGAGCTCCTGAAGGAATCGTTTTAGACGAACCAATTTTTGAATTAAGTTATAAAAATGATGATTATGGTGATCCATTGATTAATGAAGATCACGCAGTTGCCTTAAAACTATGTACAAGAGAAGAATATAATTTTATTAAACAAGAAACATTAAAAATAAATGAATTATTAAAGGAATTTTTCTTAAGCTTAAATTTAAAATTAGTTGATTTTAAAATTGAATTTGGGAAAACACCTGATGGTCAAATCTTGTTAGCTGATGAAATTTCTCCAGATTCTTGTCGTTTATGGGATGTTGAAACTAATCAAAAATACGATAAAGATGTATTTAGACAAGATATTGGTGATTTAATCGAAACTTATAAAGCAGTATTAGCAAGAATGCAAAAATAATAAAGGAGATTAAAAAATGGATTACAAAAAGGCTGGAGTAGATATTGAAGCAGGATACAAATCAGTTGAATTAATGAAAAAACACGTTAAGGAAACAATGCGTCCGGAGGTTTTAGGTGGTCTTGGTGGTTTTGCAGGAGCATTTGATTTAAGTGCAATCAAAGATATGGATGAACCTGTTCTTTTATCAGGAACTGATGGATGCGGAACAAAAGTAAAACTTGCTTTTGTAATGGATAAACATGATACAATTGGTATTGATGCAGTTGCAATGTGTGTTAATGATATTGCCTGTTCAGGTGGAGAACCATTGTTCTTCCTTGATTATATTGCGTGTGGAAAAAACTATCCGGAAAAAATTGCGACGATCGTAAGTGGGGTTGCTGAAGGCTGTAAACAATCTGGTTGTGCTTTAGTTGGTGGTGAAACAGCGGAACATCCTGGATTAATGCCTGAAGACGACTATGATCTAGCTGGTTTTGCAGTCGGGGTGGTTGATAAAAAAGATATTATTAATGGTGAAAACATTAAACCAGGTGATGTTTTAGTGGGAATTGCTTCAAGTGGAGTTCATAGTAATGGATTCTCATTAGTTCGAAACGTATTTGAGATGAATAAAGAAACCTTAGATACATATTATGATGAACTTGGAAAAACATTAGGCGAAGCCCTAATTGCACCAACTAGAATTTATGTAAAAGCATTAAAAAATGTTAAAGATGCTGGGGTAAGAATAAAAGGCTGCTCTCATATAACTGGTGGTGGTTTTGATGAAAATATCCCAAGAATGTTACCCGATGGAGTAAAAGCAGTTATTAAAAAAGATAGCTATAAAGTACCCGCAATTTTTGATCTGATTGCTAAAAAAGGTGATATTGCAGAGGAAATGATGTATAACACATTTAACATGGGATTAGGTATGGTCATTGCGTTAGATCCAGCTGATATTGAAACTAGTATGGCGGCAATTAAAGCAGCAGGTGATGAATGTTATATTATTGGAAGTATTGAAGCAGGTGACAAAGGAGTGCAATTATGCTAAAAATTGCTGTCTTTGTTTCTGGGGGAGGAACAGACTTGCAATCGGTCATTGATGCTGTTAAAAATAACAGCATCAATGGTGAAATTGCAATCGTTATTTCTAATCGTAAGAATGCATATGGACTTGAACGTGCAAGACAGGCAGGAATTGAAACTGCTGTAGTGCGTAAAGATGATGAATTAATTGTTAAAATGTTAAAAGAACGCAATGTTGGTCTAGTTGTTTTAGCGGGATATTTAGCGATCCTTACGGATGTATTGATTGATGCTTATCCTAATAAAATTATTAATATTCATCCTTCATTGATTCCATCATTTTGTGGACCAGGGCATTATGGAATGCATGTTCATGAAAAAGTTTTAGCGCGAGGGGTAAAAGTGACTGGTGCAACAGTTCATTTTGTTAGTAGTGAGGTTGACGGAGGACCGATTATTCTTCAAGAGGCGTGCAATATTGATGATTTAGATAATGCTGAAGATATCCAAGCACGGGTATTAGAAATTGAACATCGCATTTTACCTAAAGCAGTTGCTTTATTTTGTGATGGTAAAATTATTGTTGAAAATGAAAGGGCTAAGGTGATTTAAAATGAAAAGAGCATTAGTTAGTGTTACTAATAAAGATGGTATCGTTGATTTTTGTAAAGGCCTAGTAGATTTAGGTTTTGAAATTGTTTCCACTGGGGGAACGATGGCTAAATTACAAGCAGAAAATGTACCATGTATTGCAATTGATGATGTAACCGGATTTCCTGAAATCTTAGATGGTCGAGTTAAAACTTTACATCCAAAAGTTCATGGTGGATTATTATTCCGTCGTGATCTTCAAGAACACGTTGACACAGTTAAAAAAATGGACATCCAACCAATTGATGTGGTTTGTGTTAATTTATATGAATTTGAAAAAGCGTTAAAAGCTGGTAAACCGATGGAAGATATGATTGAAAATATCGATATTGGGGGACCATCGATGATTCGTTCAGCAGCAAAGAATTTTAAAGATGTTTTAATCGTTACCGATCCTGCTGATTATGATAACGTCTTAACTGCAATCAAAGATAAAACTGATGATTTTGATTTTAGATTAAATCTTGCATATAAAGCATTTTCAACTACTGGCGCTTATGATGCGATGATTTCTCGTTATTTTGCAGGTGTTGTAGGGGATGATTTCCCAGATACTTTAAACATTTCCTTAAAGAAAACGGAACATTTGCGTTATGGTGAAAATTCTCAACAAAGAGCTAACGGCTATGTTGATCCATTTGTGCAAGAAACTTTATTGGATTATGAACAATTACACGGTAAAGAAATTTCTTTCAACAATGTTAATGATTTATATGGTGCTATTGCCGTAGTACGTGAATTTAAAGATCAAATTGTTACAGCTGCGATTAAACATTCAACTCCTTGTGGGGTAGCGATTGGCAAAGATGGTTATGATTCTTATATGAAAGCTTATGAGGCTGATCCTCAAAGTATTTTTGGCGGAATTGTAGCAGTAAATTATAAAATCGATAAAAAAACGGCTGAAGAAATGCATAAGATCTTCTTAGAAATCGTAGCTGCACCTGACTTTGATGATGATGCTTTAGAAGTATTGAAGAAAAAGAAAAATTTACGAATCTTAAAACTTAAAAATCTATATGCGCGTGAAGCTAAATATGATATTAAATATTTAGAGGGTAAAGTTTTAGTTCAAGATATCAATACTGAAATGATTAAAGAAATGAATTGTGTAACAACTGCCAAACCTACAGAAGCTCAACTTAAAGATATGGAATTTGGTATGCGGGTCGTTAAATTTGTAAAGTCAAATGCTATTTGTATCGTTAAAGATGGTGTTACATTGGCTGTTGGTGGTGGACAAACATCAAGAATCTGGGCTTTAGAAAATGCGATTATCAATAATAAAGATAAAGATTTTAAAGGTGCAGTTCTTGCTAGTGATGCCTTTTTCCCATTTAGCGATTGTGCTGAGGTAGCATATAAAGCTGGAATTGGAGCAATCGTCCAACCAGGGGGATCGGTTCGAGATCAAGATTCAATTGATTTCTGTAATGAGAAAGGTATCCCAATGGTATTTACTGGATACAGACATTTTAGACATTAATAGAAAGGCCTAGAATATATGAAAGTACTTGTAATTGGTAGTGGTGGTCGTGAACACGCCATTGCGTATAAATTGAATCAAAGCAGTAAGGTAGATAAAATCTATGCGATTCCAGGGAATCCGGGAATTGCTAAAATTGGTGAGTGTATTGATGGTAAGGTTGAAGATAATGAAATGATCGTTAATTTTGCTAAAGAACATCAAATTGATTTAACTGTTATAGGACCAGAGGTACCACTTTGTAATGGTCTAGCAAATGATTTAGAGGCAGCCGGGTTAATGGCTTTTGGGCCAACTAAACATGCAGCTACATTGGAAGGTAGTAAAGCTTTTTCAAAAGACTTTATGATTAGACACAGTATTCCAACTGCTAAATATAAAGAAGTTAATAGTTATGATGAAGCCGTTAAAGCAATTAGCGAATTTGATTATCCGTTAGTTATTAAGGCTGATGGTTTAGCAGCAGGAAAAGGAGTCGTTATTGTTGACAACCATGAAGATGCTACTGTAACTTTAAAAGAAATGATGATTGACGGAAGTCTTGATGGAGCAGGAAGTAAAGTTGTTTTAGAAGAATTTTTAACCGGATTTGAATGTTCACTTCTTTGTTTTACAGATGGAGAAACAATTGTTCCAATGGTAAGTGCTAAAGATCATAAACAAATTTTTGATGGGAATAAGGGTCCTAATACTGGTGGTATGGGAACTGTTTCACCAAATCCATTTATGCCAGAAGGTATGGATGAGGTAATTAAAAGAGATATTCTTGATCCTTTTATGCAAGGATTAAAAGATGATAATATGGACTATCGCGGTGTTGTATTTATTGGTTTAATGATTGAAGATGGTAAAGCGAAAGTATTAGAATTTAATGTTCGTTTTGGTGATCCTGAAACACAATCAATTATGCTTCGCTTAGATAGTGATCTATATGATATCATGGTTGGTTGTGCTACAAAAACTTTAAAAGATGTTGAAGTTAAATGGAATGATCAACACGTTGCTTGTTTAGTTCTTTCAAGTGGAGGATATCCAGGTAATTATCAAAAAGGAATTGAAATAGAGAATATTGATGACTGTGATGACTGTGTTGTTTTCCATGCGGGGACAGCAATCAAAGATGGAAAATTAGTTACTAATGGTGGTCGGGTCTTAAATATTTGTGCTACAGGAGTTTCATTAGATGAGGTTCGTGAAAAAGTTTATGCGGTAGCAAAAAAGATTGATTTTGAAGGCAAATATTACCGAAGTGATATCGGACTTAGATAGGGGGATGAAAATGAGTGATGTAAAGCGTATTTACGTTGAAAAAAGAACAGCGTATGCAACAGAAGCAAACGAAATTAAACATAATTTAATTGAACAATTAGGGTTAGAAATTGATACCTTAAGAATTATCAACCGTTATGATGTTCAAGGAGTTAGTGATGGCATTTTAAAACAAGGAATCAACACTATCTTGGCTGAACCAATGGTCGACGATGTTTATCAAGAAGAATTTCCTACTAATAATCAAGAAGTAGTTTTTGCAATCGAATTTTTACCTGGTCAATATGATCAAAGAGCAGATTCATGTGAACAATGCTTTGCTATTTTAACAGGGAATAGTAGTGCTAAAGTTAAATGTGCACGGGTATTTGCCATTACTTTTAAAGGCGATAAAGATGAAATTTTGACGAAGATTCAAAGCTTCTTGATTAATCCTGTTGATCAGCGTCTTGCTAGTTTAGAAAAACCAGCTGATTTAAATGATGTTGCTCCAGAAATTAAACCGGTGCCTACAATTAATGGGTTTAATGAATTAGATAAAACCGGTCTTGAAAAGTTCTTAACTGACAATGGTATGGCTATGAACTATGAAGATTTAAAAGTAACTCAAGATTATTTTAAAAATGAAGAAAAAAGAGATCCTACTGAAGCTGAATTAAAAGTATTAGATACTTATTGGTCTGATCACTGCCGGCATACAACATTTGCAACAGTTATTACAGATTTAGATATTGAAAATGGAGCTTTTAAAGAGATCTTAGAAAAGGATATTGAGGGTTATAAAACTAGTCGTCATTTAGTTTATGGTATTGATACAAAACGACCTTTAACATTGATGGATTTAGCCACAATCTCAATGAAAGAGTTACGTAAAACTGGTTATTTAGATGATTTGGAAGTATCTGAAGAAATTAATGCCTGCTCAGTTGAGATTACGGTACATACAACTGATGGTGATGAGCAATGGTTATTAATGTTTAAAAATGAAACACATAACCATCCAACTGAAATTGAGCCATTTGGTGGAGCTGCTACTTGTTTAGGTGGAGCAATCCGGGATCCGTTATCTGGTCGCGCTTATGTATATCAAAGTATGCGGATTACAGGGGCTGGAGATCCTCGTAAATCATTAGCAGAAACAATGGCTGGTAAGTTACCTCAACGTAAATTGTGTCAAGAATCTGCCCATGGTTTTTCCTCTTATGGTAACCAAATTGGGTTAACTACAGGTTATGTTCATGAAATTTATGATGACGGATATGTAGCTAAAAGAATGGAATTAGGAGCAGTTGTTGCAGCGGCACCAAAAGAACAAGTAAAACGTCTAGAACCTTTAAAAGATCATATAGTTTTATTGATTGGTGGTCGTACTGGACGTGATGGTATTGGAGGAGCAACAGGTTCTTCTAAATCTCACGATGTTAAATCAATTGAAACAGCTGGGGCTGAAGTTCAAAAAGGAAACCCGGTTGAAGAAAGAAAAATTCAACGTTTATTTAGAAATAAAGAAGTTAGTGAAAAAGTGGTTCGTTGTAATGACTTTGGAGCTGGTGGTGTTTGTGTTGCCGTTGGTGAATTAGCTCCAGGATTAGTAATCGATTTAGATGCAGTCTTGAAAAAATATGAAGGGTTAACAGGAACAGAGTTAGCTATTTCTGAATCACAAGAACGAATGGCTATTGTAATTGATGAAAAAGATGCGGATTTCATTAAAGCTGAGTGTGCTAAAGAAAACCTAGAAGTAGTTCAAGTTGCAGTGGTTACTGATCAAAACAGATTAGTAATGAAACATATGGGTGAAGATATTGTTAATATTTCTCGTGATTTTCTTGATGCTGCAGGCGCTAAACGTTATCAAGATGTTAAGATCACTTTACCAGATTTTGAAAAGACACCTTTTGATAAACAGTCACAAACTAGTTTTGTTGAAACTGTGAAAGAAACTTTATCAAAATTAAGTGTTGCTTCACAAAAAGGGTTAATTGAAAGATTTGACTCTTCAATTGGTAATGGAACAGTATTATCACCATTTGGTGGAATTAAATATCATACTGAAACTGAAGGAATGGCAGCATTGATTCCAGTGTTAGGAAAAGAGACAACAACAGCTTCAGTTATGACTTATGGTTATAATCCATTGATTTCAAAATGGTCACCATATCACGGAGCAATGTATGCAATTGTTGAATCGGTAGCGAAGATTGTGGCTATGGGTGGAAATTATCATACAATTAGATTTTCATTCCAAGAATACTTTGAGAAACTTCTAGACAACCCAATTACTTGGGGAAAACCAACGGCTGCTTTATTAGGGGCATACCGTGTTCAAAGTGCGTTAAAATTAGCTTCAATTGGTGGAAAAGACAGTATGTCAGGATCTTTTGAAGATTTACATGTACCACCAACTCTAGTTTCTTTTGCTATTACAAGTGGAGATGTTAATGATATCATGACACCTGAAATTAAAGAAACTGGTCATGTTTTAGCTGAAATTATTATTAATAAAGATCAATATCATATATTTGATTTTAATCATCTTCAAAAACAATACGATGCGATTATGGAATTAATGAAAGATAAGAAAATCTATAGTGCTTATACTGTTAAAGATGGTGGTGTTATTGAAGCCGTTAGTAAAATGGCTTTTGGTAATGGTGTTGGAGTAGCTTTTAATAATGAAAATAGTCTTGAAAGCTACATAGTGCGTGATTATGGTAATATTATTATTGAGGTTAAATCTGAAAAAGATTTAAGTATCTTTGATAATTATCGTATTGTTGGAACTACTAATGATAGTGAATTATTATCTTATGGTGGTGAAACAATTTCATTAGATGAAGCTTATGCAATTAATAAAGCGCCTCTAGAAAAAGTATATCCAACAAGAGAAAAAGCACCTACTAGTAAAATCAAAGTGGCAGCTTGTAAAACAAGAGCGGATCTTAAACCAAAAGTAACAGTAGAAACACCTCTAGTTGTTATTCCAGTATTCCCAGGAACTAACTGCGAATATGATTCAAAACGTGCTTTTGAAAAAGCGGGAGCTAAAGTTCAATTAGTTTTAATTAGAAATAAGACTGAACAAATGCTTAAAGATTCAATTGATGAATTAGAAGTTGCCATTAAACAAGCTAATATTGTAATGTTACCAGGTGGTTTTAGTGCTGGCGATGAACCTGAAGGTTCTGGTAAATTTATTGCCACAGTATTGAAGAATCCACGTTTAAAAGCAGCAATTACGGATTTATTAGATAATCGTGATGGTTTAATGATCGGAATTTGTAATGGATTCCAAGCATTAGTTAAATTAGGATTATTACCATATGGTAAAATTCAAGAAATGTCTAAAGATGATCCAACATTAACATTCAATACAATTGGTCGCCATGTTTCTCAGATGGTTGATACGCGTATTGGAAGTGTTAAATCACCATGGTTAAAATATGTCAATGTTGATGATATTCATACAATTCCAGTAAGTCATGGAGAAGGGCGTTTTGTAGCTCCTGAGGAAGTGATTGAAGAATTGTTTGAAAATGGACAAGTGTTCTCACAATATGTTGATCCTAATCGTAAGGTAACAATGCAAACACCATACAATCCTAATGGTTCAATGTATGCGATTGAAGGAATTGTTTCTCTAGATGGACGTGTTATTGGTAAGATGGGACATAGTGAGCGTCAAGGTGAAAACCGCTTTAAAAATGTTTATGGTGAAATGGACCAAAAATTATTTGAAGCTGGTGTAGATTATTTTAAAGGTGGAAAATAGAATGGAAAAACAAGAATTTGAATGTCTAACCCTGTGTCCATTAGATGGTCGCTATTCAGGTGTTAAAGATGCTTTAGGAGAATATTTCTCTGAATATGCATTAGTTAAATATAGAGTTTTCGTTGAGATTCAATGGCTAAAGTTCTTAATTGAAAATGTTGAAAGTGACGTTTTAGCTAAATTTGATTTACAAGATATGGATAAACTTACTACTATTTCAAGTGAGTTTAATTACGACTCTTTTGCTCGAATTAAAGAAATTGAAAATACAACACGCCATGATGTTAAAGCAGTGGAGTATTTTATTGATGAAAAAGTTGATGCTTTAGGATTTGGATATTTACAAAGCTTTGTTCACATTGGTTGTACATCTGAAGATATTAATAATACTTCATATGCTTGCATGCTAAAATATGGATTAAAAGATGTATGGTTACCAAAAGCTAAAGAATTTGCTGCTATCATTGATAAATGGGCTGAAGAACATAGTAATGATGCTATGTTGGCGCATACTCATGGACAACCTGCAACACCAACAACAATTGGTAAAGAATTTAAAGTTTATGCTTATCGTTTTTTGTCTAGTATTGAAAATGTTGAAGCAGTTAAAATCAAAGCTAAGTTCAATGGTGCAACAGGTAACTATAGTGCTATTTTAACGGCTTTCCCTAATGAAGATTGGCAAGTTTTAGCAAAAAAATTTGTTGAAGAGTACTTAGGTTTAACATTTAACCCATTGACTACTCAAATTGAAAGTCATGATTATACTTGTCATATTTTGGATGGTATTCGTCATTTCAATAATGTATTAGTCGATTTTGATGTTGATATGTGGCTGTATATTTCAATGGAATACTTTAAACAAATTCCAGTTAAAGGTGAAGTTGGAAGCAGTACTATGCCACATAAAGTAAATCCTATTCGCTTTGAAAACAGTGAAGCTAATATTGATATGTCTAATAATATCTGTATTGCTTTATCTAATAAACTTCCTAAGTCAAGAATGCAAAGAGACTTATCAGACTCTTCAAGCCAAAGAAATTTAGGTTTAGCATTTGGTTATTCTTTACAAGCCATCAATGAAACGATGAATGGGTTGGCTAAGTGTGTAGTTAATAAAGACAAACTAGCTAGTGACTTAAATGAAAAATGGGAAGTATTAGCAGAACCAATTCAAACAATGTTAAGAAAGTATGGAGTACCTGATGCTTATGATACTTTAAAAGCTTTAACAAGAGGTAAAAGTATTTCTAAAGAGGATATTCTAAAATTTGCTGAAAGTCTGGATATCTTATCAGATCAAGATCGTCAAACTTTAGTTGATATGACACCGGCTTCTTATATTGGTTTAGCTAAAGAACTTGCTAAAATCGAATTAAATAAATAGTAGAAAATGACTGGTTTCCAGTCATTTTTTCATTTTATGAAATAATCTACAATCTTTTTATAAACAATATATACTAAGTTATATAAAGATACGTCACGTTATAACGAAAGATGGAAAGGATGTAAATATGAATGTAAAATTAATAGCAGTAGATATGGATGGAACTTTTTTAACAAATAATAATGAATATGATCAAGAACGATTTACGAGGCAATACGAATTTATGAAGGAAAAGGGAATTCATTTTGTAGTTGCTAGTGGGAATCAATATTATCAACTAAGATCTTTTTTTCCAGATATTCATAACGAGTTAGCTTTCATTGCTGAAAACGGAGCTTATATCGTTGATCAAGGAAAAGATGTTTTTGTTGCAAAACTTGCAAAAGAGGATATTCAGACAGTTTTAAAGGTAGTTAATCAATATCCTGAAGTAGAAAAAATTGTCTGTGGTCGAAAAAGTGCTTATATTAGTAAATACATAGATGAAGATTTTTATAATACAATGAACTTTTACTATCATCGTCTTGCTAAAGTAGATAACTTTGATGATTTTGATGATACTATTTTTAAGATATATCTGCATTGTTCAAAAGATAATTTTGAAACGATTTTAACAGAATTGAAAGAGAAGATTGGACATATTATGACACCAGTTGATTGTGGACATTTTGGAATTGATTTGATTATCCCTGGGATTAATAAAGCACATGGAATTAACCTGTTAATGGAACGTTGGAAAATTAGTGATGCCGAAACAATGGCATTTGGGGATAGTGGTAATGATTTAGAGATGCTTGAGCAGGCTACATATGGTTTTGCCATGGCAAATGCAAAAGAAGCAATTAAGAAAATTGCGGATTACACAATTTCCTCTAATGAGGAACATGGTGTATTAGAGGTAGTTGACTGGTATATAAGTAAAAAAAAGATGTTTGAATAAAGAAGATGTAAAGATAAATTACTTCTTCTTTTTGTTTGTTTATTTTTCGTAAAAAATCCAATAATATATATGATTTATTTAATAATATGAGATGTATATGTTATTATTTTATATTAGATTATTGAGATTAAGGAGATTATTATAGATGAATAAAAGAGAAATAAATCAAAAATTAATCGTTAATTACAAAAATCATCTAATTGATGAAGAAAAAAGTTTAGCAACAATAACTAAATATATACGGGATATTGAAAAATTTTATCAATATGCGGATAAAAAGGAAGTTACCAAGGAATTAGTTAAATTATATAAAGAAGAATTAATGAAATCATATAAGCCTACTAGCATAAATAGTATGCTTGCAGCATTAAATCAGTTTTTTGAATATAATGGTTGGCTAGAATGTAAAATCAAAGAACTAAAAATTCAAAAAAGAGTTTTTTTAGAAGAAAGCAAAGAACTATCAAAAGATGAATATAAACGATTAGTTAATGCTGCTCGAAAGCAAAAAAACGAGCGTCTATATGTTTTACTGCAAGCAATTTGCTCAACTGGAATACGTGTTAGCGAACATCGATATATTACAGTCCAAGCACTTAAGGATGGGTATGCGCAAATATATAATAAAGGAAAAGTAAGAGAAATTTTTTTTAGTGATGATCTAAAAAGAATCTTATTAAAATATTGTCATAAAAATAAAATTGAAAATGGGGCAATATTTGTAACCAGAAGCGGAAGACCGTTAGATCGCAGTAATATTTGGAAAGCGATGAAAGATTTGTGTGATGATGCTAAGGTTGAGCGCAGTAAAGTTTATCCTCATAATTTACGTCATCTTTTTGCGGTTACTTACTATAATTTAAAAAAAGATATTGCACGTTTAGCAGATTTATTAGGACATTCAAGTATGGACACTACTCGTATTTATACAATGTCAAGTGGTCGTGAATTTAAAAGATATTTTGATCAGATGGATCTAGTATTTTCTAACCGAAAAAATAATTAAAATAAAAATCAAATACCACATAACACGTATTATGTGGTATTTGATTAACAAGAACTATTCTTCTGAATATCATTTTACATCATTAAGTTAATTTTAACAAGGAATTTGAAATATTATTAACAGCATTTTTATGGGAATCTCGGACAATTATTTTCTTTTTTTCTAAAATATATATTTTTTAATATTTT
>OBVJ01000259.1_pt1 | contig 32121 bp, 31 predicted proteins | sample 1495071 | NCBI WGS metagenome assembly OBVJ01 (sample SAMEA2579985, study PRJEB22360) | human gut metagenome | reverse complement strand
AGTTGCCCTTACAACATGGCCATCGGCATGTACGCGGGCCGTGACGGCAACAAGCTCTACTGCCCCACCGGCTACAAAGAGCTGCTCCGCCTGCAGGACCGCTTCGTCTTCCTGCCCGAGATGCCCTACCGCAAAGTCGATCTGGACAAGACCTCCCGCCGGGTGCTTTCGGCGGCAGAGTTCCCGGGCGCAGGCGGGGGCACTTCCCTGCCACATGTTCCAGGCCGCAGGCGGCGCCGGCACCCCCGCCAGCTGGCTCCACACCGCCACCCTCGACAACCTCCACCCCGCGACGACTGTGTCTTTCCGCATCAACGGCCTGACCGGAAATGCCGCCGACTATAAGCTCTTCGCCCTCGGCACGGATGGCCGCTGCCACGAGGTGTCCGACTGGCACTTCGACGATGCCCCGGCCCGTCTCAGCGCGAAGAAGGTCTACAGCGTCTGCCTCACCGCACAGGACGGCGGCAGCTTCGACCTCTCGCCCGACGCCAGGGAAGTCACCCTCTCGGTGGTGCTGGCACGATGAATCTCTGAACCAAAAGCCCCTCTGCGCCGCGGTGCAGAGGGGCTTTTTATCACACTATCGTATTTTACAGGGTACTCAGCAGGCGGTGGCCGCCGTTCTGGTCGGCGGCATAGCGGGTGGTGCGGTTGACCTGATTGTCCAGCGGCAGGCCCTCAGCGTAGCGCTTGAGGTTGTGGATGAAGATGTCCACGATGTTGTCCAGCGTCTTGGGCAGGCTGAACTTGCCGGAGTTGTGGGGCGTGATGATAGCGCCCGGCTCGCCCCACAGCGGGTGGTCGGCAGGCAGAGGCTCCGGGTCGGTGACGTCGAGGCCCGCGCCGAAAATTTTGCCGCTGCGCAGGGCCTCCACGAGGGCGTCGCTGTCCACGGTGGTGCCGCGGCCCACGTTGATGAGGATGGCACCGTCCTTGCAGCGGGCGAAGCGCTCGGCGTTGAACAACTTGTTGGTCTCGGGGGTGCCGGGCAGGCTCAGGGCGATGAGATCGGCCTCGGGCAGCTCCTCGTCCAGCTGGCTCTGGGCCACCACACGCAGGCAGTAGTCCGGGCAGGGCGTGTCGGGGTGGACCGGGCGGCGGACGCCCACCACCTCAGCGCCCAGCATCTGGGCGCGGCGGGCAAATTGGGAGCCGATGTCGCCCATGCCGACGCAGAGCACCCGCGCCCCGGTGATGCCCCTCACGGGGCGGTCGATGGGAGCCCACTGGCGCTGGTTCTGGCGGTCGCGGTAGAGGAACATATCCTTCTGGATGCCCAGCCACATGGCCAGCATCCACTCGCTGATGGCCAGACCGTAGGCGCCGGTGGCGTTGGTCACCATGCAGTTTTCGGGCAGGACGCCGGGCTTCAGATAGGCGTCGGGGCCGGCGGAGTTGGACTGGAACCACTCGATGTGCTTGTTCTGACGGATCATCGACACCGGTGCGTTGCCCAGCACGATGTCGGCCCAGAGCACATCTTCGGCGTGGACATCGTCCAGCGCGTTGAAACGGAATTCAAATTCCGGCACGGATGCCTCCAGCGCGGCGCGGTGGGCGTCGTTCAAGGGCAGATATACCAAAACTTTTTTGTGCATAGGGATACCCTCACTTCCTGTGTATTCTTCTATAAGAATACTCTCCCCCGCCCCGCTCCGCAAGAGGCAAAATGGCCGCTCTCTTAAGAATTCCTTAGGATTTTATCCCACAAATCCCAAGAAGTATGTGATAAGCTGTCCACAATGCAGAAAATCTGCTATACGGATACTATGGCAATACAGGAAAGGAATCATAGACTATGCAGACCATCATGATCGTAGAGGATGACCCGGACATCCGGGACGGCGTGCGCATCGCGCTGGACTGCAACCGGGTCCGGGTGGACGAGCAGGAGGCCGACCTGACCGAGACCGAGTACAAGATCCTCAAACTGCTGATGCAGAGTCCCCAGCGCATCTTCCCGGTGCAGGTCATCTACGAGACCGTGTGGGGCGAGCCGTATTTCTACGTCTCCAACGGCACCGTCATGGTGCATATCCGCAATCTGCGGATGGCAGAGCCGCCGCACTGCGATAATCAAGCTCTTTTGTCAGAGCGATACTATCGCTGTGTCTAAATTTTTTCTTCAGCATCCTTGCCCTCTCCGTCACCTGCGGTGACACCTCTCCCAAAGGGAGAGGCTTTTACGTCCTGTGAAACTTTTTCATGAAAAATTCAAACCTCTTACGTCCTTCTTAATAAATTTCTCGGGCATTTCCTAAGATTTGGAATGTATACTTCTCCCTGTCAGATAGGGAGAAGTGCTCCCCGCGAGATCTCTTAGGAGGGGCAAATCACCATGCTATCAAAAAAGAAACCACAGGACAAGGTCGATCCGGAATATCTCGTCGGTCTTGCCACGGCTTCTGCCCAGCCGGCTCCGGCGGGCGTGAAGAACGGCTGAAAAAGCAGAAGACGCCCTTTCCATCCGGGAAGAGCGTCTTCTGCTTTTATCTTACGGTTTACTGCATCAGGACAGCGCCGCAAATCGTCAAAACTCCGATTGGCACCGTTCATCTTCCTGTTTTTCACTCACGCAGCAAACATGCAAAAAGAAAGACACTGCACAAACTGTGCAGTGTCTTTCTTTTTGGTGGAGAATACCGGGATCGAACCGGTGACCTCTTGCATGCCATGCAAGCGCTCTCCCGAACCACGCACTCACGCACCCCCACACAAAGGTGCGAGGATGAACAATATTCGATGTAAAAACGTTAAAATCGAAGAAATCACTTCTGTATCCCCTTTGGAGAGGCTATTGTGACAGCAATGCCTAATTTAATTACTGTTTCTTATAGGTAATGCTTGTTCCAAAAGCAAAATTTGCGCTTCAATTTTGCGAATTAGACGTTGCAGCTCCTTTTGAAAAGACGTTTGCAAACAATTTGTATCAACCATTGAGATCAAATAGGCCCGATAACCACATAGGTACTGGCTAAATTGAAAAATGCTTTTAAATGGATACTCCTTTAGATTTCGATGCTTTAAAGGTAGTTTATTGGCCTTTGAAAGAAATTCATCTAATCCAATGCTTCTTATCAGTGGAACATTTTCTTTCGTAAACTTGACAATTTGGCGAATGTCAAATAAGCGATTCCGCGATAAACGAATTTCATTATTTGAAATAACGTAGCCATTTAAAATGATTTCTTTGTGTCCATACCGAATTTTTGAATAATTGAGCGATAGCTCCTGCGATTTCAAAATATATTTTATCTTTTTCAGAAACCATTTCTTATTTTCGAAATCAAATGTGTTGCTTGAAAACAGTAAATCATCTGCATACCTCGTATACTGCACATTAAAAACTTGACAGTATTTTGTGATTCTTTGATCTATTCTCGCCATAACAAGGTTAGAAATCACAGGGGATGTAGAGGCTCCTTGAGGCAATCTTCCATCCAAGGTGACGATTTCTCCAATTAAATCAAGCAGCTTTTCCTCCTCAGCATCATTATCACACCGAATAATTAATGAGAGTTCTCTTTTGACGGAAGAAATTTTAATGGACGGAAAGAAATTCGCAATATCAATTCTTAGGAAAAACTCTGCGCCAATATGCTCTGATAAAAAAGATTTGTAATTTTCACCTTTTTTAAAGCCTTTAACGCAGATGGGAAGGTCTTGCTTAACTAGATATTTATTAAGTAGCTCTCGTTGAAGCTTCCACAGACTTGATTGTCTATCTAGATAGTTGATTGTGCGGGTTCCGCCCTTTTTGGGAATTTCAAACTCATTATAATCTTCTTTAGAAATTTTTCTTAGAACTTTTAAATAAGACGTACCCCAAACTAAATTACAGAATGACTCTGTAGTAAACATAGCATTTTTCTCCAATAAAAAGAAACAGAGAGCAGTATATAAGTACTTTCCTAACAAATCGCGAAGCGCGTGCTTTACACAGCACATGGAGGAATGATCACGCCGCACACCGGCAGCGGGCATAGCCATTTAGTGACCTTAGTTCCTTGGAATTCAGTTTGCTACACTGACATCAAGGCCTTGATTGCTCAAGCATTGCTACTTATATACTACTCAACTGTTCACTCTTGAATTATACCACACAAATTCTCAAGAAGCGAGTACAATTCGGGAAATTTTTCTTTAAATGCAGTCTGAACTTTCTTAAGGTTGTTTTCGTCCTCTAAAAATTTACGAGCTTCCTTTTCAGAAAAAGTACCGTCTATAGGGATAATCGACTTAAAAAATTCGTCTAAATAATTGGACACCCAGCCAGATGTCTTTTTCCCAATTATATTTTTTTCAATAGACAATTCAATGTCCGACATGTCTTGCGTTAAATTTCTTTTTATATTTCTCCAAGATTTAAGAAGGTCGCTTTTTCCGTTAAACACAAGCCTTAATAAATTTATTTGATCATTCCGAGAAAGTCTATTAAAATATGTTAGAAAATCATTATATTCAGTTTCTTTTTTCTGCCGTTGCAAAAAATCCAGAGAAAACTGAATTGTGTTCTTATTAATCAGGGCACCTTCTACCGTTGTAGAAAACGAAAAAACATTATATCGCAGCAAATACTCACGAACTGATAAAATGAAATCATTGTAATTTGAATCATTGCAGCTATAAAAAGGAAAACAATAGTGAATGCGCAGCTTCTTTTGCATTTCGTTAATACGTTTTCGCTGATAGTAAAGATAAGGCTCTAGTTCATGCTTGTTCCGAAAACGGAATTTTTCTTTATCGTTATCTGGAAAATACTCTTTTTTCAATGAAAAAGAATTCAACTTTTCATCGTATGATATTGCTTTATCGATATCAATCAAGCAAACATATGGCGTTTGAGATTTTGATAACTGAGGATTCATAATATTTAGTATAGGCGTATCACTCATGGCCTTGAATACGTCAACACTTCTAAATTTCGGGAAAAGCATCTTTATATAGGGATTTGAAAACAGTTCCAGTTCTGTTTCGCCTTCCACAAATAGAATACATCGTGAAAAATAAGAATTGATATGGTCATCTTCTACTCGATATTTTGACACTGGGCTATACTGAGAAAACTTTTTCATCCTATAAATATGTGAATACCCATCAACCAGTTTGATATTGTATATTGCTGCCGATTCAGAACTAGCGATGATGTTTTTTATCAAGCGAGGAGAATGCGTGGAAATGAAAAGGCTCAAACGTGAATCAACACATATGAATGATTCTGCCAATTCATCCAAATAGTTTGTATGAAGACTTATCTCCGGTTCATCAAATAGCACAATGGGTTCTTTCAATTTTGTTTTAGATATTGCCTCAATTGATTTAATCAATAATTCGATATATTTTACTGAATTTGTTCCAGCGGAGTAATAATTGAGACGTTTTCCTTTTTGGTATATGGACTCTCCTGAAAAGAATGTCTTAGTTAGAATTTTAGCAAATTCCTTTGAAGTTGATGGTTTAACACTTACACCGGCTGCGTTGAATACATTTATTATTTCATTCAATTTTTGAGACATTTCGTGGCTTTCATTCAATAAATCATCATTTATTTTAGCCTTTATCGTTTCACGCTCCGCATTAGAAACCTTTCCGAGTTCTGCTAAGACATCCCAAATGTATCCCCACTCTGTTATGTCAAGATTGCGAACATCCACATAGAAAATTGGAAATAAACTTTTTAAAATCAAACGATCTTCATATGAGTAATTCCATCGTATCGTGTGTCCTTTAACTTGAGATAACTCGATTTGAAGCTTCATGTCCTTTGTGGCGGATGCCATGGCTATTATTGCTTTGTAATATCCCGCATATCTACTTTTTTCGCCAGACTTATCTTCCAAAAAATCTGGAGTCACATCGGAATTTGATTTTGAAATTTTGACAAACTGCGAAAAATCGTAGACTAAGGAAATTTTCAGTTCATTACTATAGCGATTGTTTTCATCAAAGACATTATCACTAGCTGCTGAATACGTAAGATTTTTGTAGAAGTAATTTATAGCATCAAGAATCGTTGTTTTTCCGGATCCATTTTCGCCAATAAGGACATTTAATTTTTCTAATGATATATCACAATTTTTAATTGATTTGTAATTTTTGATAATTAAACGAGTTAATGGCATTCTGACTTTCCTCTCGCTTATGAAGTTTTTGAAATCCTATAATTATTATAACTTTACAAATCCTTGCGTCAAGCTATTTTGTCTTTTCATCGTAAAAACGTTGTACACCAATGCTTACGGTTCACCGAAAGTGCAATTTTGATTTTCAAAATCGGAATTGCGCTTTTTATTTTCCACAAATCTATTGCGAGGAGGCTTCCTACAATGTCAACATCGTACCGCCACCGTTTCACAGTACTGTCGCATGACCCTTGATTACTTCTATGGACAAGCCGGAGAACTTTTCTCATTCTACCGCATCCCGAAAGCTCTGTTTCAGGAGTCACGGTTCCAGAACTTGTCAACCGATGCCAAAACACTGTACGGTATCCTGCTCGACCGCATGAGCCTGTCCGTGAAAAACGGCTGGCTGGACGAGCAGGGCCGGGTGTTCATCATCTTCACCATTGAGGATGTCAAGAGGGCGTTGTGTTGCGCAGACAACAAAGCAACCAAGTTGCTCCGGGAACTTGAAAAGTTTGGTTTGATTGAACGAAAACGCAGAGGTCTGGGAAAGCCAAGTTTGGTGTATGTGAAGAACTTTTCAGCAGAATCGTCAAAATCAATATTCCAAAATCGTGATTTTCACGATTCTGGAGGCTTCAAAAGCGCAAGTCAAGACCCTGCAAAATCACGATGTAATAAGACTGATGAAAATAATACTGAAAAGAGTGAAACGTATCCTTTCTATTCAGAAGAAGCAGATGAGATGAGCAAACGCGAACAACTGAAAGAGTACTTTTCTCAGTCTTTGGAGGTAGAACTTCTACTCCGTCTTTGCCCGGACGATGAGGATACCATCTATCAGATCGTAGATTTGTTGGTGGACACCTGCGCTACCAACCGCAAGCTGCTGCGCATTGCCGGGGACGATAAGCCCGCCGAGGTGGTACGCAGTCGCTTTATGAAGCTGAACGCCGACCATATCCGTTTTGTGCTCAAGTGCCTTGCAGAGAACAGCAGCCCAATCCGAAACATGAAACAATATCTGCTCGCTTCTCTGTATAACGCACCCACCACGATGCAGCTTTCCTATCAAAACCAAACCAACCACGACTTAGCGATGCAGAGGTGATAAAAATTTCAAAGAAAGCAACCACAATAGCCATCGTCAACCAGAAGGGCGGAACCGGCAAGACCACCACCTGTGAAAATTTGGGCGTTGGACTTGCAGCCGAAGGCAAAAAAGTTCTGCTGGTGGACGCTGACCCGCAGGGCAGCTTGACCATCAGCATGGGCTGGCAGCAGCCCGATGAACTGCCCACCACTCTTTCCACCCTGATGGCAAAAGCCATGAACGGCCAGAGCATTCCGCCCGGTGAAGGCATCCTGCACCATGCAGAGGGCGTTGACCTGATTCCGGCAAACATTGAACTGGCAGGGCTGGAAGTCTCTCTTGTCAACACCATGAACAGGGAAAAGATGCTCAAGCAGGTGTTGGACGGTGCAAAACGAGAATACGACTTTATCCTGTTGGATTGCACCCCTTCCCTTGGGATGCTGACCGTCAATGCCTTGGCAGTGGCAGACACCACCCTGATTCCGGTGCAAGCGCAGTACCTTTCCGCAAAGGGTCTGGAACAGCTTTTGCAGACTGTGCAGAAGGTCCGGCGGCAGATCAACCCGAAATTGAAAATCGAGGGCATCCTGCTGACCATGACCGATAGCCGCACCAACTACGGACAGCAAATCGACAACCTGATTCGAGGTGCCTACGGCAGCAAGATTAAAGTGTTCGACCAAACCATTCCCCGGTCTGTCCGCGCTGCGGAGATCAGTGCCGTGGGTAAGAGCATTTTCCAGCACGATCCAAAAGGCAAGGTGGCAGAAGCCTACCAATCTCTGACGAAGGAGGTGCTGGCTGATGCCGAAAAACAGCTTAAACGTGTCACTGAAAGGGGCAGATGACATTTTCTCCACGGAAGAATCCCGACAGGAACAACAACGGGAACAGGTTCAGCAGATTCCCATCGGAGAGCTGTTCCCTTTCAAGAATCATCCCTTTAAGGTTTTGGATGATGAGTCCATGCAGCGCACGGTGGAAAGTGTAGAACAGTACGGTGTACTATCTCCGCTGATCGCCCGCCCACGCCCGGAAGGTGGCTACGAGATCATCTCCGGGCATCGCCGTCAGCACGCTGCACAGCTTGCCGGGCTGGATACGTTGCCTGTTATCGTCCGCAATATGGATGATGATGCCGCTGTTTTGCTCATGGTGGACAGCAATCTCCAACGTGAGAACATCCTGCCCAGTGAAAGGGCTTTCGCCTACAAAATGAAGCTGGAAGCCCTAAAAAATCAAGGCGCTAGGTCAGATTTAACTTCGGGCCAAATTGGCCCGAAGTTGCGTTCCGATGAACAAGTCGCTTTAGATGCAGGAGAAAGTCGAAAGCAGGTCCAGCGTTTTATCCGCCTGACCAGCCTTATCCCCGAACTGCTGGACATGGTGGACGAAAAGAAAATTGCTTTTAATCCCGCTGTGGAGCTGTCCTATTTGGACGAAAGCCAGCAGCGGGATTTTTTAGAAGCCATGCAGGACACCCAGAATGCGCCGTCCCTTTCCCAAGCGCAGCGGCTCAAAAAGCTGGCACAGGAAGGGCACTTCTCGTATGACGTTGCCTTTGCGGTCATGGGCGAAGAGAAAAAGGACGAACTGGACAAGGTGGTCATCAAAAACGACACCCTGCGGAAATACTTTCCCCGCAGCTACACTCCGAAACAGATGGAGGACACCATCATCAAGCTGCTGGAACAATGGCAGCGCAAACAGCAGCGGCAGAATGAACGCTGACTTATACCGTAACGAAAGACCCGATGGGGTCTTTTTCTTTTGCATCAAAAGGAGAAATGCCTATGAAAAACAACACTACCCGTACCATCCGCTCCGAGGAGATCACCATTGACGTGCGTATCTGCGCTACACTGGCGGCAAACCGGGGCGGCGAGGTCTACCTCGCAGCCATTGCCCCGGATATGGAGCTGACCGTCATCACGCTGGACGAAGCTCCGGGCATCCTGCCCTGTTTTGAGGAGGACGATGCCTACCTGAACCTTCCCAACACCTCGCTGCTGCTCTGCTACAACCCGGCGCAGGTGCTGAAGATGGGCGGCAAGCACTACTTGACTGGCCCGGTGATTCTGGCTCGCACCAACATGGACGGCGAGGTCATCTCGCTGACCATTGATGAGGTCTACCTGTTCCAGAAGTATCTGGCAAGCCACAGCATCACCCTGATGGCAGATGACCAGAAGTTGCCCTGCATCTGCATTGACTGAGAGGTGCTGCATGGATACCGAAATGACCTGCTATGAGAGTTTCGCAGAAGTCACGGAGGACTTTTACTGTTCCGCCGTTGATGTTTTGAAGATTCTGGTTCTCCGTCTGCACGACTACCATGCTCGTTGCTTCCATTCTCTGCGGGATGCTCTGTACGACTATTTTTCTACCGATGCCGCACCGCATACTCATGCCAATGTTTCCACTAAGCATACCGTTATCGCATATTGCGTTCCTCGTCCTCCCTGAGAGATTTTTTCTCACAGTTCAGTCAATGTAGGAGGGTTGTTATGAATTTTATTTATTCGTTTATCATTTTTGAAGCTGGTGCCCTTTGTGGTTTTTTCATCGCCGCACTGATGAATGCCGCTCGTGCCGGGCAGGAGATCACCATCAAATTCGAGGAGGGAGATAATGGAGCAGAACGAGAACACTCTGTCGGTGCTGAAAATTGCACCGGGACAGTATCCGCAGCAGGTCGAGATCGATAACGACCTGAAAGCCTTGCAGCAGGCGGTGGGCGGCTCCATCGGCGCAAGCTACCCTTTTGAAGATCAGGTTGCCATCGTTTATAACGATGACGGCAAGCTTATGGGTCTGCCGCTGAACCGGGCCTTATGGGACGAGGATGGGCTGATGTACGATGTTATTGCCGGAACCTTTTTGGTGGTAGGTCTGGGTGAGGAGGATTTTGTATCGCTCTCCCCGGAGCTGGCGCAGAAGTATGAAGAAGAATTCCATCAGCCCGAAGCTTTTCTCCCTCTGGGGCGTCGCCTGATGGTCATTCCGGTGCCGGATGAATCGGTTCAGAATGACGCAGAAAAGGCCGTAAACAAGCCCCCGGTGGAACATGACCGCTAAGACGATTTTCTGCACAGGAGGTGGTAACGATGCAGGAAGAAATCGAGCATAAGACGGTCAACCTTGCCATCTCGACCACAAAACTGTCCGCCCGCACCCTGCTGCGCGGGATGCAGTTTCTGTTGCGGCAGTACGACAAGCACGCTTCGCAGGGCAAGCAGTCCATGAAGCGGTTGGTACGGCAGAACCGTGGCGTGACCAATGTGGAGATTCAGAAAACCGGTATCAAGGATTTTGACCGCTATGCCAAGCGGTATCACATCGACTACGCCATCCAAAAAGACCTGTCCTGCACACCACCTCGGTTTCTGATTTTCTTCAAGGCACAGGATGCAGACGCTCTGAACGCTGCGTTCAAGGAGTATTCGGCAGCAGTATTGAACAAGGCCGAGCGTCCCTCTGTGCTGGCCAAGCTGCACGATCTGGCACAGGTCATTGCCAACCTCCCCGACAAAGTACGGCACAAAGAGGAGGAACGTGGCTTATGAATAAGAAAAAGTTCACCAAGCTGCTGGCCTTGTACCTGCCCTATCTGGTGATTGGGCTGGCTGCGACCAATCTTGGCGAGGCATGGCGGCTTGCCGAGGGCAAGGAACTGGGCGATAAAATCATGTCGCTGATGGGCACCATTCCGGTGGCGTTTGCAAACCCTCTGCCCAGTCTGCATCCGCTTGATTTGCTGGTGGGTTTATGCTGTGGTGCTGGACTGAGGCTGGCCGTCTATCTGAAAAGCAAAAACGCCAAAAAGTACCGACACGGCATGGAGTATGGCTCCGCCCGATGGGGCACACCGGCAGATATTGCACCATTTATGGCTCCGAAATTTGAGGATAACATCATACTGACCAAAACGGAACGCCTAATGATGAGCAACCGTCCACCTGACCCCAAAAATGCACGAAACAAAAACGTGCTGGTGGTCGGTGGCTCTGGCAGCGGTAAAACAAGGTACTTTATCAAGCCGAACTTGCTTCAATGTACGTCTAAAAGCCATCCAGTTTCATTCGTGGTGACTGACCCAAAAGGCGGTCTCATTCAAGAATGCGGCCTTGCCTTGCTGAAGAACGGATATAAAATCAGGACGATGAACACCATAAATTTTCACAAGTCCATGCGCTACAATCCGTTCGCATATATCCACGAGGAAAAGGATATTTTGAAGCTGGTCACGACCCTTATGACTAACACCAAAGGTGAAGGTCAGGGCGGCGATCCGTTCTGGGACAAGGCGGAACGGCTTTTGCTGACCTCGCTGATTGCCTATCTGCACTACGAAGCCCCGGCTGAGGAACAGAATTTTGCTACGCTGCTGGAAATGCTCAACACCATGCAGGTGTCCGAGGAGGACGAGGATTATCAGAATCCGGTTGATTTGCTCTTTGAAGATTTGGCAAAAAAGAAGCCAAACAGCTTTGCAGGGCGGCAGTACAAGCTCTATAAATTGGCTGCCGGCAAGACCGCAAAATCCATCCTGATTTCCTGCGGTGCCCGCCTTTCGCCCTTTGACATCCAAGAAATCCGGGATGCGACCATGTACGATGAGCTGGAGCTGGATAAGCTGGGCGACCGAAAAACAGCCTTATTCCTTATCATGTCGGATACGGACAGCACGTTTAATTTCCTTATCAGCATGATCTACTCCCAGCTTTTCAATTTGCTCTGTGACAAGGCAGATGATGTGTACGGCGGAAAGCTGCCTGTCCATGTGCGCTGCCTGATCGACGAGTGTGCCAACATTGGCCAGATTCCGCAGCTGGAAAAACTGGTGGCAACCATCCGCAGCCGCGAGATTTCGGCCTGCCTTGTGCTGCAAACCAGAAGCCAGTTGAAAGCCATCTACAAAGACAACGCGGATACCATCGTGGGCAACATGGACAGTCAAATTTTTCTGGGCGGCAGTGAGCCGACGACCCTGAAAGAACTGTCCGAAGCTCTCGGCAAAGAGACCATCGACGGCTTCAACACCTCGGACACACGCGGCAATAGCCCAAGCTATGGCACCAACTACCAGAAACTTGGCCACGATATGCCATACTTGTTGGTGAAGAGTTCAGCTGCCTTGAATTTGACATGAACAGGGACACGATCAGCTGGATTTGGAGAAAAAATCGAATACAGGAGGTCGCTTATGGAACACTTACCGAAGAAAACCTGTCAAAACGGCATCAGCTATACGCTGGTCGGTGATTACTACATTCCAGACTTACAGCTGCCGGAAGAAAACCGCCCCATTGGGATATGGGGCGGTATGCACAAAGCCTATTTGGAGCAGTGCCATCCAGCCCAGTATAATGACCTGATTTTGACCGGCAAGCTCTGGACATACCTGGCTGATCTGAACGAACAGGCACAAAACCGGCTGCATTGTATCATTGCCCAGATGAAAGAAGTTGAGGGAATCACAGAGGAATTGAAAGCCCGTGACCAGCTGACGTGGGTTGGAGCCATGAACAGCATCCGGAACCGTGCGGAGGAAGTCATTCGGTCTGAGATGATTTTCGTTTGAGAAGGTGGAAAAACTGAGGCCATTCACTTTTATAGTGAACGGCCTTTTTGTTACCTGCGTCTTTTCTTTTTTGGCATATAATACGGCTGTGACTTAGCTTTTCCCCGCATATTGTTTGGGTTTTTAAGCAGTTTGGACAGGCTAAGTATCCGCAGAAAAGCAGAAAAATCCTCGGATGAAATTTTTTCAAAAGGAATCTGCATTTTATCACAGAACTCATGGATCATAGCTTCTGTGTCGGTTCCCATCTGTATGGCCTGTTCAAAATTCTCTTTAACCTCATCCAGTGTTGGCTGTGGGTCGGCTGTGGTCTTGTCTTTCAAATGGGCTTCCCGTATATCCCGGACAATGCTGTCCAGATCATCATGAAGAATATGGCTGTAAAAATCGTTCTCTTGTACCTGACCCAGTTCCAGCGTCCGCATATACAGATCATTTTCTCCAGGTGCGTGTTCTTTAAGAATGCTCTGCCGGGTAGCTTCCAGAATCAGATTCATCTGGTTCACCCGCATATCAGCGATCTGGTCAATAAAGATTTCCATATCAACCATCAGCCGCAAAAAATTTGGATGAGTCGCCAGTTCACAAAGCAGGCGGTTGTTGATCTTTCCGCTGCTCAAAAGTTCCACCATAGCGTCACTCAGATGCAGAGCTTGAAGCTCCGTGTTTGGGTGATTTTTATTTTCCGACACGCCCATCAGATAATCAGTGGACACTCCGTAAAACTTTGCCAGTGTCGCAATCGCAAATGGGCTGATGTCTTTGTAGTCATCGCTCTCATATTTCCCCAGTGCCGACTTAGACAGGCCGGTCTGTTCTGCCAGCTGTTCCAGCGTCAGGTGCTTATCCACCACCCGCAGGTCTTTGAGCCGTTCCGGGATCGACAGTTTTGTGTACATCAAAGCACCTCCTTGCCAACGGTTTTTGTTTTCCATTATAGCACATTTCCGAGAGCGTGGAAATATGCGGTTTTCATGTGTTTTTCCTGCGTCTTGGACATACGGGAGCAGCCCTCTTTTTTCGGTAAACTGGTTCTTGTCAGGAGACATAGAACCTTGAAAAATGAATGACCGACTGCAAGGGGGATGACCTCCGGGGAAGTGACGCCACGATAAGAGCGCACCAAAGAGGACAATACGCTGGGAGAGAATCCGGGCAGGAATATTTTGCAGACAGACCGGCAGACAGAAAAATAAACGATGCGGGACATACCGCATCAAATGAATGGAGGTAGATCATTATGAAACTGAATATGAAGGAAAAGAAAATTCTTTACGCTTACGCCTGCCCCAGCCATCACAACACAGTGACAAGGCTGAAATGGCTGACAGCATTGACTGTTGACCCGGAGACGAAAAGCCAGATGCTTCATCTTGCTCGTAAAATTGAGACAGAGACAGAGGAAAGGTGGTACGAAGCCTTTTACCATCATCTGCGTGTGGAGATGGACGAATACCGCCGGATTAGACGCAGTCTGCGTGCGCTGAAAGCAAACACCGATTATGAGGAGGAACTGTATGAGGAAGCTGTCTAAATATGAAAAAGAAACCATCATCAACTGGAATGAGGGCGAGACGATTGCCAGTATCTACACCTTCAATGCCAGCTTGAAACGCAGACTGGAGGATTTCAGCCGGAAGTACCCTCTGCTGTGCCGCTTGGAACGCAGTACGCCAGAAGGTAGCGTGACCTATGTACTGGACAAGTCCCGACTTTCGATCCGGCTGGTGCCGCCGTACAGCGAAGAACGACTGGCAGCTGCAAGGGAGTACGCAAAAGAGCATGGCTTTCAGGTCATACAGACAGAAGAAAAAATCGCTTAAAATGAGGGCAATTTACGAAAAAATATCGGGTCTGCACCCGCTGTTTTGATCGGCAATTTCCGCAGGCGTATTCTGTATCCACTTCTCGCCTATGGGCGTAAATGTACGGATACGGAGCCGGTGAAACTGGCAAAAACCGCTTCTGCGGTGAAGGCCAGCTTCGCCGGTGCGGGAGTACAGAGGGCAGCCAGCCCTTTGTGCCGGGGTGCAGGGGCGGCAGCGCACTGCTGGGGTCAAGGGGCAACGCCCATTGGCGGGGTTGGGGGGGGGAGCCCTCAATGTGTTGAGGGCAGACAGCCTCATCGGGTCAAGGGTGAAACGCCTTGCCCAGGGAAAGTTGATGCCTGCGTCAACTTGTACTGGGTATTACCTGACGCAAAACTTCGCAGGTCTGGCGGCTTTGCCGCCCTCCCCAGCCCGGAACATCTTTGCAGGAAGGAGGAAAAATGTTTGAAATTAACAAGACACAATGGACGATCTGGGAAGCATGGCACTTACAATCCCCGGCACAATGACCGTCGGTTCGATGTAGAAAATAGCGAACACATTGACGCTGAGCGTGCCAGACAAAATGTGTACTGGGACTGTTACCGGGGCTTTACCACCCACGACTTTCGGGAAAACCCGGAGCAGCCGGATTTCAGCTTTGAAGAAATTGAACGGATGTATTACTACGAGCATTATGCCGACCATGTCAATGCTCAGAACGCCCGGAACGAGAAAACCCGGCACATTGAGCGCAACCGCACTGTGGATGATCTTTTGAAAAATAACAAGACCTGTCCAGAAGAAAGCATCTACCAGATCGGCACTATGGAAGAATCTGTTCCACCGGAGACTTTGGCGCTCATTGTCAGCGAATTTTATGAGGAATTTGAAAACCGTTTCGGTTCCCATATCCACATTTTAGACTGGGCGCTCCATCTGGATGAAGGGACTCCGCACATCCATGAGCGCCATGTATTTGACTGTGAAAATCGGTATGGAGAGCTGTGCCCCCAGCAGGAAAAGGCGTTGGAGGAACTGGGTATCCCTCTCCCTAAACCGGAACAGGCAAAAGGGAAACACAATAACCGGAAACAGACTTTTGATGCAGTCTGTCGGACAATATTATTTGACATTGCCAAACGGCATGGGCTGCATCTGGAACAGGAGCCGTCCTATGGCGGGCGTGAGTATCTGGAAAAGCAGGATTATATCCTGATGAAGCAGAAGGAGCAGCTGGCGGCACAGGAGCAGAAGCTGGAAGAACTGACGCTTAAAATTGAGGATGTAGACAATTTGATTGATGAGGTATCCAGCGTTGCCTATGACAAGGCAGTGGAACTGGTAACAGACGAGGTAAAGAACATGACCCATCAGGAAGATATTGAGATGATTGAGGACACAAAAGTATGGCTGCAATCCTCGGAACGAAAAGCCCCCCAAAAGGAACGGGACTATGCGCTAGCAAGGCTGGATGGAATCATTAAAAAAATCAGAAAAGCTATGCAGTCCACACTGGAAAAAGTGAAGTCTGCGCTGCTTCATGCGGATAAGAAACAAGCTGTCACAGAAGAAATCAAAAAACAGACAAAGCCTTCCATTGTGGAATCTCTGTACCGGGGAATGGAGGAACAGAGAAAAAGGGACAGCGAAAGTCAAACACAGAAAAAGCAGAAAAAACAGGATATGGAATTGTGAGGCATCTGATTTTCTATGGAAACCGGATGCCTTTTGCATTGTTTGGAGGTGGAAGAAACGAATGTATTTGAAGCAGTAAAACAGTCTGTTACCACAAGGCAGGCTGCTTTGGTTTATGGAATTTCAGTAGGACGCAACGGGATGGCTTGTTGCCCGTTTCACGATGACAAGCATCCCAGCATGAAGGTGGACAGACGGTTCCATTGTTTTGCCTGTCAGGCAGATGGAGATGTGATTGATTTCACTTCCCGTCTTTTTGGACTAAGCAGTAAAGAAGCTGCCTTAAAGTTGGCAGAGGACTTCTCAATCAGCTTTGACCGCAAAGGCCACGATCCGCCACAAAAGAGAGTAATCAAAAGAAAAATCAGCGAGGAAATGCGATACCGGCAGGCAGAGCAGAAATGCTTTCGGGTGCTGTGCGACTACCTGCGTTTGCTGGAACGATGGAAAGAAGAATATGCGCCCAAACAACCGGAGGATGACTGGAATCCTTTGTTTGTGGAGGCTCTGCACAGGCAGCCATATATCGAATATCTGTTGGATCTTCTTCTGTCTGACAGCATAGAAGAACGAGCTTTTGTAGTTGCTGAGTATGGAAAAGAGGTGAGGAAAATTGAACAGCGAATATCAGAGTTTATCGCCAGCCACCCAGCAGGCTGTGATGAGCGCAGCCGAAGCCATAGCGCCGGAACAGAGCGTTGATGAGGTGCGGCAGAGCCTTTCTGTTACCGACAAGGGAAAAACAGCCAACACCATCGACAACTGCCGGATTGTGTTCTGCTGCGATCCACTCCTACGGGATGCCATCCGGCTTAATCTCCTGACAGACCGGGTAGACATTGTACAGGACTTGGGCTGGCGCAGGAATACCAGCGCTCTGACGGATACTGATGTGAAATATCTTCTCCTCTATTTTGAGAGAAACTATGAGCTGACCAGTGAGAAAAAGATCACGGCTGCCCTTTCTATCGTAGCAAACGAAAATTGTTACCATCCAATTCAGGATGTGCTGAACAGCCTTGTCTGGGACGGTACACCACGCATCCGATCCTGTCTGCACCATTTTCTTGGTGCTGATGAAAGTGACTATGTGGAAGAAATGCTGAAACATTTCCTGCTGGGTGCTATACGCCGGGTATTCCGTCCCGGTTCCAAATATGAGGAAATGCTTTGTTTGGTGGGCGGTCAGGGTGCCGGGAAGTCCACCTTCTTCCGACTGCTGGCGATCCGGGACGAATGGTTCTCTGATGACCTGAAGAAGTTGGATGACGACCGGGTATTCCAAAAGCTGCAAGGTCACTGGATCATTGAGATGTCAGAGATGCTTGCCACCAGCAGCGCAAAGAGCATTGAAGAAATCCGTTCCTTTATTAGCCGACAGAAGGAAACCTACCGGACACCTTATGAATCTCAGCCTAAAGACCGGCTTCGGCAGTGTGTGTTCGGTGGTTCCTCGAATACGCTGGACTTTCTGCCGCTGGATCGAGCCGGGAACCGGCGCTTTCTCCCAATCATGATTTACCCGGAGAATGCAGAGGTTCACATTTTGGAGGACGAGGACGCTTCCAGAGCGTATCTGTTGCAGGTATGGGCAGAAGCTATGAGCATTTACCACAGCGGCAAATATTCCATGAAATTCAGCAAGTCCATCCAGCGTCAACTGGTGGAGGTGCAGAAAGACTTCATGCCGGAGGACACCGAAGCCGGACAGATACAGGGATTTCTGGAACACTACACCGGAAACATGGTCTGCTCAAAACAGCTGTTCAAGGAGGCGCTGGGACATACCTTTGATGAGCCGAAGCGGTGGCAGCTCCACAATATCAATGAGATCATGAACACGGTCGTGACCGGTTGGAAGCCTTTTTCCAATCCCCGGATGTTTGCCGGATATGGCAGACAAAAGGGCTGGGAACGGGACACTTCCGGCAACGAACTACCCAGCAACGAAGGTGGATTTGTAGAACTGAGTGAAGAAGAATGCCGTCAGCTGGAACTTCCGCAGGAGTGGATCGCCTGACAAGGACGGTCTGTTGCCGGGATGGTTGCCGGTTGGTTGCCGGGTTCGTTGCTGATAAATTTATGGTTTTGATATAGAAAAAGCCCGCAAGTAAAGGCTTTTTATGATCTATCTATGTTTTCGGCAACGAAAGCAACGAGATTTTATAAAAAATTTGAAAAGTAAGAAATCAGGGTCAGACGATAGTTTACAGGTTTTTTGATGTCCGTTGCCGGACTTCGTTGCCGCAGCCACCGTCTGATCCCCTATTCTATGGAGGTAGCCTATGGAGAAAAACAAGAAGCAGAATAAAAAAGTCCAGTTTGTAGTGGTTCGTGAGTTTTCTGGGGACAAAACCATGCGGGAAGCCTTTGAGCAGCTGATCGAGCGTCAGACCTGTGAACACTTCGAGGAATGGTTGGAGCATCGGGAAATGGCACAGAAAGCGGCGTAAAGCAGTTGAATCATGGACAGGGACATGGTATTATAATGGTATCGTGTCCCTGTTCATAGAAGGAGAACACTATGAGCAGGAAAAAACAAGTGAATCAGAAAATCACAGCCCTTTATTGCCGTATCTCTCTGGAGGATGGCGGCGATAATGAGAGCATGAGCATCAGCAACCAGAAACTTATGCTCTGGGACTTTGCCGAAAAAAACGGAATGTTCCAGTATGAGTATTATGTGGATGACGGTTATACAGGCCGAAATTTCAACCGCCCTTCTTTTCAGCGCATGATTACCGATATTGAGGCGGGAAAGATCGGCTGCGTTATCACCAAAGACCTGTCCAGACTGGGCAGGAATTATATCGAAGCTGGCAGCTATATCGAAATCTTTTTCCCAAAACACAATGTACGCTATATTGCCATTACAGACGGAGTGGACAGCCTGACCCGTCAGGAAATGGACATTACGCCGTTTAAGAATATCCTGAACGATATGTACAGCCGGGATATTTCCAAAAAGGTGCTGGCAGGGCGTATGACCCGTTCCCGGCAGGGGAAGTTTTGTGGTGGGCAGCCGCCCCTCGGTTTGATGCGTGACCCGGAGGATAAGGGACATTTGATCCGTGACCCTGAGACAGCACCGGTAATCCGAAAAATCTATGATATGGCGCTGGATGGCTGGGGATGTATGCGGATTGCAAAGCAGCTCATGGATGATAAAGTCCCGATCACCAGAGTAAAAAGCAACACAGAATGTGATGTAAATTACTATTCATGGGGAAGTGCAAGAATCAGCCATATCCTGCGGAATCCCTTTTATAAGGGCGCACATCTGGTCTGCCGGACACATCAGAAAGGGATTCGTTCCAACACCTATGACATTATCCCTCGTGAGGACTGGGAAATTATCGAGGATTGCCATGAAGCAATCATCTCCCCGGAAGAATGGGAGCAGGTGCAGGAAATCATTGACCGCAGACCAACCATTATGAAGGGCAACTCCTGCCCCTTTTATAACCTGTTCCACGGTATCATTTATTGTGCGACTTGCGGAAAGTCCATGCAGGTGCGGTATGAAAAGGTTGGTAGAACCGGAAAGAACCGTTTTACCGGCGAACAGCGGGAACCGATTGATAAGGCGTATTATATCTGCCAGACCTACAACAGGCTGGGCAAGAACGCCTGTACCAGCCACAAGATCGAAGCCAGAGATTTATACAACCTTGTGCTGAAAGATATTCAGGAACTGGCAAAGACTGCGCTCAAAGATGCCGATGCTTTTTATCAGCGGCTAAGTAGTCGGATGGAGCGCCGGTATCTTCTGGATGCCTCCCAGACACAGAAGGAATGTCAACGACTGGAAAGCAGGAATCGTGAAATTGATGAGATGTTCCTGAGCCTATATACCGATAAGGCAAAAGGAATCCTGACTGAGCAGCGTTTTATGAAGCTGACAGCAACACTGGAACAAGAGCAGGAAGCCAACCAGAAGCACCTGCAAGACCTGCTGTTGATGATGCGCCACTCTGACGAACAGGAAAATGAAGTCCGCACCTTCATCAAAGAAATCCGGCGCTACGCAGCCATTGAAAAACTGGATGAAGCGGTGCTGAACCGGCTCATCAGCAAAATTTTAGTGGGCGAGGTTAAGAAGATTGACGGACAGAAGGTGCAGGAAGTCAGAATCGTTTATAACTTTGTCGGAGAAATATTAAATTCTTAAATAGGAGTGTGTATATTACTTTTCTTACAATGTTGAACAGCTAAGCTGGTAAACCGCCGTCAAACTCGGGTGGCAGGTAATTTCCCAGATGGTAACTTTGCCCTTATGTTGACCTGTGAACAGCTGCGCTATGTGGTCAACACCCAGTGGGTCAATAAAAAGTATTATCACCCTTTCCTGCATGACGATCTGTACTGATATCCGCACATATGGAAGCACTAGCGGGGTTTCATATGCAATGGTCAGCAAAAGCATTTTCCAGTAGAAAGGCTCTTTGAAGACCGGTATCTTTCAGAAATCTCCATGATAAATTCATAATTCTATGATACGCTTGGAATAGGTGATGATAAATGAAACAAATTCTAATTATTGAGGATGAACTGGATATACAAGAACTTCTGCGGACCTATCTGGAGGATGCAGGCTATGGAACTACAGTAGCTGGAGACGGTGTGGCAGCCCTTTCCCTATTTCATGCTCGACCCTTTGACCTGATTCTATTGGATTTGATGCTGCCCAAGATTGACGGCTTTGGTGTCTGTGAGGTGATTCGACAGCAGTCTCAGATCCCAATCATCATGCTGACTGCTCTGGATAGTGAGGACCAACAGCTCAAGGGTTTTGGCATGGACATTGATGACTATGTGACCAAGCCGTTTTCCATACCGGTTCTGTTGGAAAAAGTTCGAGTTATACTTCGTCGCAGAGGAAGTGCAGATGAGGAGAGATGCCTTCGATACCGTGACCTATCCCTTAACTTAGACACTCGAGAGGCGTTGTTGGAGGGGCACCCTCTGGATCTAACTGCCCGGGAATTTGAACTACTCCACACGTTTCTGGCTGCACCAGGACGGGTCTTCACCCGAGAAATTCTGCTGGCCAAGCTGTGGGGCTATGATTTTTATGGGGACGAGCGAGTGGTGGACAGTCACATCAAAAACCTTCGGCATAAGCTGGAGCGAGATTATATTGAAACAATCAGAGGAGTAGGATATCGTGCGGCAAAAGAAGATTTCTGAGAGTTTGACCATTCGTGTGTTCTTGATTACCGCATTCCTTTTACTCTTTGCTGGAGCTATCACCTTTGGATTTATTGCATGGGTCGCTCCCAGCACCTATACTGCTGTGATGAACGACGATCTCGCTGCGCAGGTGGATGTATTGGTTAAACAGTTGGCAGATACCGAACCGGAAGATTGCGGAAAGCTACTGGACAAGTTTACCCTCTCGTCTGGCGCGACTGCCATCTTGACAGGATCAGATGGACACTTGGTGGATACCGGAGCGCAGATTGAGGTGCAGACTGTGTATGAGGCTGGAGATATGCTCGTCACAACCACCGAAGGAGATAGTTCAGTCAGCTTTGGGACAATTGAGTCGAGCTTAGAAAATACTGTGGCCATTACCATGTCGGAGCAGTCTACCATTGCTACAGAGGTGCACTTTGCCGGACAAGAGGAGAGCTATACGCTCTATATCACTCCGCGACTCAAGGCAGAAAATGTGGCAGTACGGGCACTAGTGCAGATGGCTCCGTGGCTTCTGCTGGTGCTGATAACATTTTCTCTGCTGTGTGCCTTTTTTTACTCCAGATATATCACCCGACCTATTGTGCGGATGAGTGATATCGCCGGGAAGATGGCAGAACTGGATTTTCACTGGGAATGCGGAGAAACGCGTCGTGATGAAATCGGGCAGTTGGGGCGCAGTCTGGATGCAATGGCTGGAAAACTTTCCACTGCGTTGACAGAGCTGGAAAGCGCTAATCAGTCACTCCGGGGTGAGGTGGAGCGGGAGCGAGAGCTAGACCGACAAAGGATGGCCTTTTTCAATGCTGCCTCCCACGAATTAAAAACCCCGGTTACCATTCTGAAGGGACAATTGACCGGAATGCTGGAAGGTATTGGTGTCTATCAAAACCGGGACAAGTATCTACTGCGCTCCCTTCAGGTCACAGGGCGCATGGAAAATCTGGTCCGGGAAATGTTGACCATCTCGCGAATGGAGGCAGGAGCTGCAACGATGAAACAGGAATCGGTTGAGCTCTCTGCTTTAATCGAGGAGCAGTTAAAGCTAGATGCCGGACTTTTGGAGCAGCGAGGGCAGCATCTGGTTCAGGAATTGACGCAGGAAATCACCGTGATTGGGGATGCAACTCTTCTTGGAAAGGTGCTGGGGAACTTGATTTCCAATGCCTCCCTCTACTCTCCGAATGGAGCAGAGATTCGTGTCTGGTGTGGCTGGCAAGATGGGTGTCCGGCTGTGCTTGTGGAGAATATGGGAGCACATATCGGGGAGGACGCTCTGCCCCATCTGTACGAAGCGTTCTATCGGGAGGAGTGCTCCCGGAACCGCACCTCTGGCGGTAGCGGTCTTGGTCTCTATCTGGTAAAGATGATATTGGACCGCCATGGGGCCATGTGCAGTATTAAAAACACAGAGTGTGGAGTGCAGGCTTTGGTGCGTTTTGCTCCACGTGTCGTTTCTGGACTTACCACTGAGGATGTGATGGGATAACCAAAGGCAACCCAATTTATGGAATATTTGATAGTTGAAGACACAGAAAGTGATACAGTTTTGGGAAAGAGTGTTTTGGTATTTTTATAACAAGGGACGCTAGCATAAAACGCTAGCGTCTCTTGTTTATTCACAGGAAAGCTAAGGCAAAAAGATCACTCTTTATCTGTAAAGAACTTCACCTCCACATAAATCACATAGTTCCTCCATATTCACTCCATATTGCCTTGGTATTCTTGACCCATTCCATACAGAAAGGAACAAGGAAGAATGGAAATTCGTATAGAACATCTCAGCATGACCTACCCCAGCGGTAAGCAGGCACTAAAGGATCTGAATCTGGAGCTTAAGGCGCCCAGTCTCATTGGACTTCTGGGGCCCAATGGGGCTGGCAAGTCAACATTGATGAAGCTGCTGGTTGCGGCGCTCCTACCTACCAAAGGAGAAATTCGGGTGGACGGACACTCCCTTACCAAAACAGAGCGCCTGCTGAAAGCCCAGTTGGGGTATTTGCCACAGGACTTCGGTTTGTTTGATGAGTTGACCGTTACACAATTTCTGGACTATATGGCAGCGCTGAAAGGAATCCGGGATTCAAAGGCGGCCATTCAGAAGGCAATACAAGAGGTCAATCTGGAGGAAAAGGCCCGAGCCAGAATTCGCACGCTGTCCGGTGGTCAGCGCCAACGGGTGGGTATTGCGCAGGCAATTTTGGGAGACCCTCCCTTCCTGATTTTTGATGAGCCCACCGTAGGACTTGACCCGGAGGAGCGTATCCACTTCCGAAATCTCTTCTCCCACGCGGCCCAGAACCGGCTGGTGCTGCTCTCCACCCACATCATTGAGGATGTGCAGTCCATATGTAATCAGCTTGTGGTGATTAACCGCGGGCAAATTCTCTTTACCGGCACCCCGGAACAGTTAATTCAGTCTGCATCCGGCCATGTGGGTGTATTCTATGAGCAGGAGACCAATCAGGAGGAAGGGCTCCACATCACCGCCCGGGTGAACACCGCACAAGGCATCCGATGTCGGACGGTAGCAGAAAAACTCCCAGATTTTGTTCAGCCGGAGGAACCTACACTGGAGGACGCCTACCTCTATCTGATATCCCGGGAGGCAGCACAATGAAGACACTTCGACTGTTTCCTCTGGAGTTTGGACGCCTGCTTCGAAGCCGGTTGACCTGGCTGGTCATGTTGCTAACTGTTCTTGGCCCTGTGGCTGGTCTGTCCCTGTATCAGCCGGCTGAGTCTACCATGAATTCCCTGTATTTGGCTAACCCTGCGATTGCTGGGGGCATTATCGGTGGAATCCTGTTTGGTCTGCTCTCCATCTTTGAACTGGACCGGACCTGTCGCAGTCGGGCGGATGTTCTTATAGATACGGCAGTGTTCCCACAGACCGCGGCCTTAACGCGGCTGCTAGCTCTGCTGGCTGCTGCGGTCCTAACAACAGTTCTCACTATGCTGGTGTGGCTCCCTGTCAGCATGGGGCTAATCGGTGTGGTGTTTGATTTGGTGGATTATGTACTGGCCTACTTGCTCTTTATGGGCCTTGCTCTGCCGCTGGGAGTTCTGGCGGCGTCGTCTGCCTACCAGTTTACCCGTCGGACGGACCTGTCCCTAGCGCTGTTCGCCGCATTTTGCGGTTTGAGCCTGACCGTGTGGGTAGAGAAGTGGCAGCTCTGCTGGCTCAATCCCTGCGTGTGGGCGCTGTCCGATGATTTCTCCAACTTTCGGCTCTTCCGCTCCGTGGCCTATATGCGTTTGACCTGGCTGGCAGGTCTGGCGGGCGTTTGGGCGGTATCCTACCTCTGCATCCGTCAGTATGGGAAGGGGGCGTTTGGCTCCTTGGCCCGGAGCATCCGGCGAGTCTACCGTCCGGTGATTGCTGCAGTATTGCTGGCCTGTTCTGGCGTTGCCTACGTGGCCCAGCACATGGTAGACAACAGCAATCCAGACCAAATGGCAATGACCTTTTATGAGATGGCCTATCTTGACGGCGTGATTTGCACCGGACGCTCCGCGCAGGTATTTCCAGATATATCTGATGGAACCGTGCGCGGCAAGGCAAGTTATTCCTTTGAAAACAGCTCCAGGCAGGAACAGCGTGTTGCTTTTGGTGTTACCCCCGGCTACACCATTTCCAATGTGCAGGCCAATAGCGAGGCTGTCCCCTTTTCAGTGGGTGATTATCAGGAGTTCAACGAGGCTCTGCTGGAAGTCACCCTTCCAGCTAAGGCTCAGATCGAATTGACTATGGAATACAGTGGGTTCCCCCGTGAGAATCGAAATTTGTCGTCCGATCAGGGAAATGCAGAAATCAGTGGAACCTATCTGCAACTGGAAAATGCGACCCTGTCCCCACGACTTTTGAATGTACTACCTGATGAGAACATCTATCCAACGAAGATGGAAATTACCCTTCCTGCTTCTATGGTGGCCATTCCCTTTGGCTCCAGCCGGGCGGAGGTGGCAGCAGAGCATGAAAACGGCACAAAAACCTGGCGTTGGGATGACATCGGAACCGGCGGGATACTCTATGCCGGAGATTACATTCGGGAGAATATTCAGGCTGGCGGTATGAACATTGAGTTTTACTACGGTCGCAAGCATCAGGAGATTATGGAACAGGTCAATGCAGCCGATGCAGTACGGGATGTGGTGGAGTATTGTACTGCACACTATGGGAAGCTGTCATTCAGTAATGGAGAAACACTAAAACTAATTCAAAGCCGGATTGCCGGTGGCGGATATGCCGCCGATGGCGCAAGCCTGTTGGATGAGGCGGATTTCACTATCGCCAGTTTGAGGGATACCAGCAAGGGAAGCGTCCCGGGAGAAACTTTTATCCACGAGCTGGTTCATCAGTGGTGGGGGTTAGGCAATATGTTTGACATCCCAGAGCCAGACAGTCCCTGGTCTGCCGAGGGTTTGACCGTCTACACTACCTACCGCATCGTCAAGGAGCTGTATGGAGAGGAGTATGCACAGACACACTATATTGACCAGTGGAAACAGGAGGTGGATGACTACTATCTGAACTTCTATGTGCGTCATCCGAAATATCTGGATATGCTGCCGGAAGGAGAACGTTTGCGTATTTCCAACAGCCTGTCCGGTATGAGGCAGTACAGCGAAATGCCACTGAAGCTCCTGAAGGCGGAGCAACTTGTAGGCGGAGAAGAAGCCATGGATCAGGTTCTTAGAGATTTGTTCAATCGGGAGATTGACCCCATATATCCCTATCTTACCTATGATGAATTTTTGAGCGCCTGCGCGCTGACAGAGGAGGATTTAAACCTTGAGTAAGATTTATTGCTATGAGTGTAGGCGACTGCTGTGGAATAAGTTCTTTGGTGGACTAATTGTTGTGCTGCTTTGTTATGGTGCTTTGGTATTGCGGGGTGTGACCATTCTGGGGGTATCCCACACAGCACCGTTTTCTCCCTGGAGTTTTGGGGATTATCTCTCCCGGATGCTGCCGTTGCTGTGGATTGGCGCACTGTTCTTCCTGAGCTTCTTTACCTCCGTCAAGGCCCGGCGGACAGCGTCTCTCATAGACACTACACCTATGCTGCCTAGCCACTTTGCGTTTGTTCGGTGCGCTGCTGCCTTCACGGGGACGGTTATATTGGCGCTGCTTTGTATTGTGGAAGCAGCTGTATTTTACCGACAGATGTTCGGATGGCACGACTGGAGTAGCATGGTCTTTCCTGCGCTGGTGACCCTTTTGCCGCCACTGGGATTTGTTCTGGGTAGCGGTTGGCTGTTTGGACGGCTGAGACACTGGATGCTGTATGTTTGGATGTCAATTCCCATTCTTCTGGCTATGATACCTTTGCCAGAGATTATGGGATTGTGGAACGGTAGCTTTTTCACCGCTTATCCCCTGACGTTGGAGGAACTTGACCCTGCATTTACATTGCCGGGATCTATTGCTATAGTTCAGTTGCTTCTGTTGGTGGTGGGTGTAACCATGCTGGTGTTTGGGAGCAAGCGCCGCAGTATATGCAACCATTGAAAAACTGGTCAGAGCACTTTTGGATCAGCTAATTAGCCATATTCTGGGAGGTGAAGTCCCAAAAATTGATAGGAAAAAGAAACAGAAAGTCAGGATTGCTTATAATTTTGTGGGAGAAATCCAGGTGACAACTAAATAACAGCATGATAGTCCTTCTCCTCCCTGGAGAGGGGCTATTTTTTTGCCCGTTCTTGAATTCATCACTTGACATTGTGGCAAAGAGCTGATGAGCCGGGATGAGCTTGCTGTTCTGGATGGCGGCAAGTGCATCCTACAGCTGCGCGGTGTCCGCCCATTTTTGAGCGACAAGTACGATTTGACCCAGCATCCGAACTACAAAATGACATCGGATGCTGACCCCCAAAATGCTCTGGATATTGAAAAATATCTGAGCCATAAAGAAAAAATCCACCCGGATGACCAGTTCGTCCTCGTGGATGTTGATTCACTCCCGCCCGCCTGACAAAGACGAGCGGTTATTTTTTACCCTGACCCAAAAGGCGCGCCAGCAAATCAGCGCTTGCCGCAGCTTGCGGCAGTTCATCACTGGATTTCAGGTGTGTGCAGGGTCACTTTTTCAAAACAAAGGAGATACAATTATGGAATTTTTCAACAGTGCGGTGGATGTTCTGAAGACTCTGGTCGTTGCTCTGGGTGCCGGTCTGGGCGTGTGGGGTGCTGTCAACCTCATGGAAGGCTACGGCGGCGATAATCCCTCCGCAAAAAGTCAGGGCATGAAGCAGCTCATGGCTGGCGGCGGTGTTGCCCTGATTGGCATCACTCTGATCCCCCTGCTGAGTGGTCTGTTCGGCTGATCTTTTCCGGGCGGCGTTTGCCGCCCCGTACATATTTACTTGCAAGCATTTCCAGCCCCTCCGTGGCAAACGGATTCTTATTATAAAGAGGAAACGCATTGCAAATCGAATATTCACCTTTATTTTGAAAGGATGGTGCTATTATGCAGATTCTGACTCACCTTATTTTTCTGCTCAACCTGCTCAAGACCCTTATCAACCATTTTTCTTGATGGGTGGTGGCGCTGAGTGGAAACAGTTCTCAAAGCGATCTCGGATTGGATCAAGTCGCTGCTGACAGCGGCAATCATGTCCAATCTTTCCGGCTTGTTTGATGATGTGAACACCCAAGTGGGCGGCATCGCCCAGCAAGTCGGCACCAAACCATCCAGTTTTGAACCGCGCGTTTTTGCTATGATCGAAGCCCTCTCCCGGAATGTGGTGCTACCCATTGCAGGCGTGATCTTGACCTTTATTGCTTGCTATGAATTGATTCAGATGATTACTGAACACAACAATATGGCACAGTTTGAACCGGCATTGATTTTGAAGTGGATTTTCAAAACTGCCATTTCGGTTTGGATGATCTCGAATACGTTTGACATCATCATGGCGGTGTTTGACGTGACCCAGCAGGTGGTGGCAAATTCCAGCGGCATTATTTCTGGCAACACGCGGGTGAACGACATCGGGCTTTCCATGTTGCAATCCAGCATGATGCAGATGGACGTAGGACCCCTGTTTGGGCTGTTCTTGCAGTCCTTCTTCATCGGCATCACTATGCGCATCCTGTCCATCGTGATTTTCGTCATCGTCTACGGAAGAATGATTGAGATCTACATGATGGTCAGCCTTGCCCCGGTGCCCATGGCAACATGGGGCAACCACGAGCAATCCCATGTTGGACAGAACTATCTCCGTTCTCTGTTTGCGCTGGGATTTCAGGGCTTCCTGATCCTGATCTGCGTGGCGATCTACGCTGTTCTGCTCCAGAATGTTGCAATATCCGGGGATGCCATCAACTCGATCTGGAGCATCGTGGGGTACACGGTGCTGCTATGCTTTACGCTGTTCAAGACTGGTTCCGTCGCCCGAAGCATTCTGGGCGCACACTAAGGAGGTGGAATTTTGGCAGCTTATATTTCCGTGCCGCGCGATTTCAGCAAGGTGAAGTCCAAAGTAGCCTTCAACCTGACCGCCCGGCAGCTTATCTGTTTTGGTGCAGCGGCAGTCGTAGGGGTGCCGCTGTTTTTTGTTCTGCGGGACACCGCTGGCAATTCCGGTGCTACCCTCGGCATGATGGCGGTCATGCTGCCCATGTTCTTTCTGGCCATGTATCAGAAGAACGGTCAGCCGGCTGAAAAGATCCTGCGGTACTACTTTCAGGCGCGCTTTGTTCGCCCGAAGGTGCGTCCGTACCAGACCCGCAATTACTATGCACTGCTTGTGAAGGGAGATGACGCCCATGATTCCGTTTCTGAAAAAGAATAAGGACGGCAGGAAGCCGCCCAAGTCCACGGTGCCCCGCACGGCACAGGAGAGCATTCCGTTCCAGCGGATGTTTGAAGACGGTACCTGCCGTGTCCGTCCCGGCTACTACACCCGCACCATCCAGTATCAGGATATCAACTATCAGTTGGCGCAGCAGGAGGACAAGACCGCCATCTTTGAGGAATGGTGCTCTTTTCTCAACTTTTTCGACAGCTCTATCCACTTTGAACTGTCTTTCGTGAATACCGCCACCGATTCGGCAGACTTCGAGAAGTCCATCCGCATCCCGTACCAGCAGGATGGCTTTGATGATGTGCGAGCCGAGTACAGCCAGATGTTGCGGCAGCAGCTTTCCAAGGGCAACAACGGTCTGACCAAAACGAAGTTTCTGACCTACGGCATCGAGGGCGACAGCATGGCGCAGGTCAAACCTCGGCTGGAGCACATCCAGAACGACCTGATGAACAATTTCCACCGGCTTGGCGTTCTGGCAAAGCCGCTGGACGGTACGGAACGTCTGCGGCTGATGCACGGGATGTTGAACATGGATGGAGCCAACAAGTTCCACTTCAACTGGAAAGACCTTGTGCCCAGTGGTCTGTCCGTAAAGGATGCCATTGCCCCCACTGCGCTGGCGTTTAAGAACAGCCGCACCTTTCAGATGGGCGGCATCTTCGGAGCGGTCAGCTTTCTGAATATCACGGCTTCTGACTTGAGCGACCAGTTGCTGAAGGATTTTCTGGACATGGATTCCAGCCAAATCGTTACCATGCACATCCAGTCCGTTGACCAGAACAAGGCCATCAAAACCATCAAGCACACCATTACCGAACTCGACCGCAGCAAAATCGAAGAGCAGAAGAAAGCCGTCCGCGCCGGATATGATATGGACGTGTTGCCGTCAGACTTGGCGACTTATGGGCGGGATGCAAAAGCCCTGCTGAAAGAATTGCAGTCGCAAAACGAGCGTATGTTCCTTGTTACTTTTCTGGTGCTGAACACCGGGAAAACCGAGCAGGAACTGGAAACCAACGTGTTTCAGGCGGTCAGCATTGCCCAGAAGCACAACTGCGAACTGTGCCGCCTTGATTTTCAGCAGGAGCAGGGGCTTATGTCCTCGTTGCCGCTGGCAGACTGCCAAATCGAGATCCAGCGCGGTCTGACCACCAGCAGCACGGCAATCTTTGTACCGTTTACCACACAGGAGTTGTTCGACAATGGCGAGGAAAGCCTGTATTATGGCTTGAACGCCCTGTCCAACAACCTGATTATGGTTGACCGCAAAAAGCTGAAGAACCCCAACGGTCTGATTTTGGGCACTCCCGGTTCCGGTAAATCCTTCAGCGCAAAGCGTGAGATCTGCAACGCATTCCTCGTGACAGACGATGATATTATCATCTGCGACCCGGAGGCAGAATATGCTCCGCTGGTGGAGCGTCTGCATGGGCAGGTCATCCACATCAGCCCTGCCAGCACCCAATATATCAACCCGATGGACATCAACAGCAACTACTCGGAAGAGGATAACCCTCTGGCTTTGAAAGCCGACTTTGTGCTGTCCCTGTGCGAACTGGTGGTGGGCGGCAAAGAGGGCTTGCAGCCGGTGGAAAAGACGGTCATTGACCGCTGCGTCCATGTGATCTATCGCAAGTATTTCGAGAACCCCACCCCGGAAAATATGCCGCTGCTGGAAGACCTCTACAATGCACTGTTGACGCAAGACGAACCGGAAGCCCGCCATGTGGCGGCTGCGCTGGAAATCTACGTCAAGGGCAGTTTGAACATTTTTAACCACCACACCAACGTGGATATCAATAACCGCATTGTCTGTTTTGACATCAAGCAGCTTGGCAAGCAGTTGAAGAAACTCGGTATGCTTATCGTACAGGATGCCGTGTGGGGGCGCGTGACCGCCAACCGCAGTGCTGGAAAATCCACCCGGTACTATGCAGACGAGTTCCATTTGCTCTTGAAGGAAGAGCAGACTGCTGCTTATTCCGTGGAGATTTGGAAGCGTTTCCGTAAGTGGGGCGGCATTCCGACAGCCCTAACGCAGAACGTCAAAGACCTGTTGGCAAGCCCTGAAGTATCGAACATTTTCGAGAACTCGGACTTTGTGTATATGCTCAATCAAGCCAACGGAGACCGACAGATTCTCGCAAAGCAGCTCAACATCTCGCCCCATCAGCTTTCCTATGTGACTCACTCCGGCGAAGGTGAGGGGCTGCTGTTTTTCGGTAACGTGATCCTGCCCTTTGTTGACCACTTCCCGAAAGACCTTGAACTCTACCGCATCCTTACGACCCGCCTTTCCGAAGTTGCGGAGGCGCAAAAGCATGAGTGAGAAACAGCCGAAGCTGAAATTCGAGGAGGAAAAGGAGCGCACGGCTACGCGCTCCCCTCCGAAAAAGTCTAAAGTGGAGCAGTCGGTGCCCAAAAAGCAGAAACTGAAACAGGATGCAGACAAAGCTGCGGAGAAATCCCAGCATCTGCGTTTTGGCAAAGCCGAGATCACCCCGGATGAAGCATCCCGCATGACAAAGCAGCAGAAACGTGCTATGTATGCCGCTGCTGCCGCCCGGTCTGCGGTGCACCGTGAAGTTGACCAGTACGAGGATGAAAACGTCGGTGTGCAGGCTCTGAGCGAGGGCGAAAAAGCCGCCGAGACCACCCACGATATTGCCAAGAGCCGCTATGCCCGGAAGCTGAAAAAGAAAGCCAGGATGCAGGGCAAGAAAGGGGCCCGAACCGCTAAATCTTCTGCACGAGAGCCGACTGCGGCACAAGATGCAGGCGCATCCGGCACCG
>OBVJ01000229.1_pt1 | contig 37124 bp, 32 predicted proteins | sample 1495071 | NCBI WGS metagenome assembly OBVJ01 (sample SAMEA2579985, study PRJEB22360) | human gut metagenome | reverse complement strand
TGAGTTTTTTAACAATAAATGTTTAATAGTTGAGATTACTAAAATATTTTTGATACTAAATATGATACATTATAAGAGTTTATATTTATGAAGTTATTTTAATTTGGGAGTGATGATGATGTCAATAAATAAAAATACAGGAATTGGGAAAATAAAGTATGGAGAAGTATATTTATATTATCCAATCAAGCTATTGAATAATGAAAATATAAATACTGTGAAAAAATCGATAATAAATAACTCTTTAATAATTAGTGATGATTATTTTGATAAAATGAGAAATCATCTATATCAAATAGAAAAAAAGAGTATAAAATATATTTTAGAAAATGACAATAATATTCCAGAAACACAATTTTATACTAATGAATCTATAGATACTGATGATGGTTTTGACTTTTCATGTTTTCCAGAGTACCGTGCTAATGTAAAACAAAGGAAAAATAACCAAGTTATTGTCACAATCGATTCTTTAGAAGAAGAAAAAATATTAGACTATATTTCTGATATGGATAGAAGCAAAAAAAATATGAGCAAAATATATGGAAATATCTATGCGGATAGTTATGATTATTTTTTTATAAGACCAGCTAAAATTTATAGGCTTAACGAAGAAAAAGAATGGTTATACACTTGTTTATATTTATATGAAAATGGCTCGATAATAATAAAAATTAATTTTCCATTAATAGATTGTGATACTTCTGGAATGGTAAATAGTGATTTAGACAGTTATTTTGAAAAAATAATTACTTATGATGAAAAAGAATTTAATACTTGTAAAAATTATATCCGTTATTTAATTAGTGAAATATTTGTGAAATATAATCTTATTCTTGATAATGAATTTTACTACATTAATCTTCTTGAATTTGACGGAATACCATATAATATAAAAACAATCAATGACCAATTGGTTAAGGATTTATATTTAATAACATGTTCACCAGTTCCTGAAATAAGTAGAGATAGTTGCTTAATAGATGCAAAGAAACATTACAAGGAAAATAGTTTTCAATTGACAGAGAGTTTGTATATTCTTCAAACTACCGGAGGGTGTTTACATATTCAATCAAAAAAGGCAACTGATTTTTATTTAAGAAAGCTTGCTGAAGAAGGTATACAAAAAAAAGATGCGTTACATTATATCTCTAATGATTTATGTACTGCAACTGAATTTTCAATTAATGTTATTTTGCTAAAGAAAATAATTATTTCAGCAGCAATTTATAATTTAACTAATAGCACTGATTTATATAAAGAAAAAAGGCAATACAATGATAATCAATTATTTATTAATAAAATTCAAGGCAATTGTTATGGAAGTGTATCTTTCCAAGTCAAACAATTTGAAAGAATACTTGAATTATACAGTCAAAAAGAATTATTGAATGAAAGATTTAAAATCATGAGCGATTCTCTTAGTTTAGATGAAGCAAGAAAAAAAGAAAAAAATAGTAGTTTTTTTTCAATTGTTACTTTTATTTTCACGATGTTATTTGGATTACCTACAATTACAGAAACATTAATGATACTAAAGAAAGGATTCTTTAATGATGATATAATTCCTTACTTATCTTTTGAACAAATAAGTATAGTTGTATGGGTTATATTAATGATTTTTTGTGCGAATAAGATACATATTATTTCGTGCACAAAAAAATTTTTAACGAGTATTATTCAAAGAAATAATTAAAGTTTTAATTTGGTATTTATTACATAGCTGTTTTTACACAGCAGGAAAGGAGGATAGTTTTTCATAACAACTGAATATTGAATAAATACAGAGTGTTGAATGATAACATTCTGTTTTTTTATGCACAAATATGAAAGAAGGTGAAAAAATGGGCGAAGTTATTGCTATTGCAAATCAAAAGGGTGGTGTTGGTAAAACAATGACATCAGTAAGTTTAAGTGCCTGTCTTGCTAAAAACGATAAGAAAGTATTATTGATTGATTTAGATCCACAAGGACACTCAACTAAGGCATTTGGATATAGGAATATGAATGATTATCCGTTATCAATGAAAGATGTCATTATTTCAATTATTGAAGATATTGATATTGATAAGGATAAATTAATTCTTCATAGTGGCGAGGGTGTTGACATAGTACCATCAAATATTTCTTTAGCGGGTATCAATTCTATATTAGAAAGAGCAATGTGTCGGGAAACTGTTGTTAAAAGATTTATCGATACTGTAAAGAAAGACTATGACTATATTATTATTGATACGAATCCATCATTGGATAATTTACCAATCAATGCTTTAACTGCATCAGATAAAGTTATCATCACAGTACAAGCTGAACCGTATGCTGTGGAAGGAATGGCTGATTTGTTACGTTCAATCAACATGGTTAAACGTAATTTAAATGGTGATTTAAAAATTGAAGGTATTTTAATTACCATGACAGATGAAAGAACGAATTTATCTAAAAAAATTATTCAGGATATTCATAAGAATTTTGGACAACATATCAAGACATTTAATAGTACAATTCCTAGATGTGTCAAAGCATCTGAATCGACAGGTGTTGGAGAAAGTATTTTTGTATATGATCCAAAAGGCTCCGCAACCAAAGCATATGAAAAGTTTACGAAGGAGGTTTTCCTAAATGGCGAAAAAGAGCTTAGAAGATATTCAGATTCCTACGTACGATGATTTGTTTACTTCTGAAGAACAGCGTCAAGAAAGTAAGCTTGAAAAGATCATGGAATTGCCAATAAGTGATATACATGAGTTTAAAGACCACCCATTCAAAATACGAATGGATAATGATATGAATAAACTTGTGGAGAGTGTTGCTGATAACGGAGTATTATTACCGACCTTAGTGAGAAGATCTCCATATGGTGATGGTTATGAAATGGTATCCGGTCATCGAAGAATGAAAGCAGCACAAATAAATCAGTTGGAAACAATTCCTGTCATTGTTCGTGAGTTAACAGATGATCAAGCGACTATTATTATGGTTGATTCCAATATTCAAAGGGAAAATATCTTACCTAGTGAAAGAGGAATGGCTTATAAGATGAAACTTGATGCAATGAAACATCAAGGAAAACGTAATGATTTAACTTCTGGACAACTTGGCCAGAAGTTAAAAGGGGTATATTCAGTTGATGTTTTAGCTAATGAAGTGGGTGAAAGTTATAAACAAGTTCAGCGTTATATTCGTTTAACTTATCTCATCGATTCTTTAAAAGATTTAGTTGATGGTGTTCGTGAAGATGGTAAAAAGATAGCATTAAATCCTGCTGTTGAATTGTCTTATTTATCTAAAGAAAATCAAGAGTATGTTGTGAAGATGATTGATGAATTTGAACTTACACCATCACATGCTCAAACTTTAAGAATGAAAGAATTATCTAAGGTAGGAAGATTAGATGAAAATGTTATTTACTCGATCATGAGTGAAGAAAAACCAAATCAAAAAGAAAAACTTTCTTTTAAAATGGAAGATATTGATAAGTATTTTCCAAAAGAATATACACCTAAACAAAAGACTGATTTGATCATCAAATTATTAGATACATGGCATAAAAAAAGAGTTAAGGAAAAAGTACGTTAAAACAAGTTACACATATGACTAAAATGAGCAAACAGTCGAGGGAAATCACATCTTACTGAAGGGGGAAGGTGTCATTTTGCTTAAAAGTGTGACTATGTTTCCCCTAAGAACCCCTTTCATCTTTACCAACCGAAAGAAATATGCGAGTGTCTGTAAATTTGCATATTTGTTTTTTCAAATAAACGATTTTAAAATAACGGTAGAAGATGAATATTGTTAAAGGGGCTGATGATATGAAAAAATTATTCGTTGTACTTTTGCTTATTGGTTTTGTAGTAATGATAACATGGTGTGATGGAGATAAACAAAAACAAAAGGAATATAACGTACAACAAATTGAAGACAATCTTAATGATTATCTTGATTAAACAATTGAAAAGATGAGTGAAACAAGACGTTCGTTAGTGAATGTCTTTTTTATTTGAAATTAAAAAATAAGGAGAAAATGACAATGAATACAAAATTAAAAAAAGTATTGTTAAGCGTTTTGGCATTGATGATGATGTTGGTCAATACATCTCTTGATGTTCATGCAGCAACTTATCTTACAAGCTCTAAAAAACATAATGATTGGTGGCTGGCAGAACCAAGTACAGGAAGACGTGATAGTAAGGAAGCTGAACTTCAAGTAAATGGAGAAAGAGCGTTTTGTATAGATGCCTTTACAAAGTTTAAAAGTGGTGTTGAAATGAATGTTGTTGATTGGTCAACAGTAGGTATTAAACAAAGTGTTGCTGAAGAATTAGCTTTAATTGCTTATTTTGGTACAAAAGTTGAAGGTAGAACAAGTGATGATTGGTATGCAATCACACAAGGTTTGATTTGGAAAGTTAGACATGAAGCAGATGGACATACAGATATGTGTTATGTAGAAACACCAACAAACCCTAACTATTCTACAACGGTGAAATTATGGAATGAAATTTTGGCAGATGTTGAAGCATATAAAAAGAAACCATCATTCAGTGATGGAACTTTTGAAATGAATGCTAACGATACCTTGACACTTACTGATACCAATGCTTCATTAAATCATATGGTAGTCAAAGATGATGGAGGACTTGATGTTTCTATAAATGGAAATAATCAGTTGGTTATCAAGGCTTCAGCAAATTCAAGTGATAATGCCACAATTACACTTCAAAGAAATATTAAAACAAGTGAAGTAGGAACAAGTCTTGTATTTTATAATGGCAAAGATCAATCACTTGCACAGTTTAAAATTAATAAGCCATTGGAAGTCAAATTAAATGTGAAAGTCAATAAGTTTGGTTCACTTGAACTTACAAAGTACAATGATGACAAATCAGCAGTTATTCCTGAAACGACTTTTAGAATTACAGGGCCGCATGGATTTGATAAAACACTTCAAACAGATGAAAATGGTAAGATCAAACTTGAACAATTGGCATTAGGCTCTTATAAAGCTGTTGAAGTGAATACGAGTTATGGTTATATCATCAATGTGAATGAATTTGATTTTGAAATCAAACCAAATGAAACAACATTATTAGAAGTTACAAATGATGAACCCAAAGGAAAAATTACTGTTATTAAAGTTAATACAAACAATGATAGAGTAAATGGTGCAACATTTAATGTGTATGCTAATGAAGATATTACAAATAAAGCAGGAACAAAGACTTTCTATAAAAAGAATGAACTTGTCACAACTGTTACAACTGAAAATAATGGAGAGGTTTCAACAAAAGAACTTCCATTAGGTCAATATAAAGTTGTAGAAACGCAAGTACCTGAAAATTATATTTTAAATACTAAAGAATATTTTGTAACACTTAAATACAAAGATCAAAATACTTCAATTGTAAGTGAATCAACAACAATTCCAAATGAAGAACAAAAAGGAAAGATTTCTCTTAAAAAATCTCTTGATACTTCAAAAGTGAACGGATTAATCGGTGATGCATTTATTGAAGGAAACAAGTATGAGCTATACGCCAAAGAAAAAATCATGAATGCTGCAAAAACAGTAACATTCTATGAAAAAGATCAATTGATTTCTTCTCAAGTAACTGATAAAAACGGTAAAGTTGAATGGGATAACTTGCCTATTGGTCAATACTATATCAAAGAAAGTCAATCTAATGATTCGTTATTTTTAAACAATAAGGTCATTGATGTAGCTATTGAATATGCAGGTCAAAATGTAGAAAAATCTTTAACTGAAGTGGAAACAACGAATAGAATCAATATGCAAAAAATCAGAGTTTTTAAATCAGGAGAAAAAGATGGTATTAGTGGTTTTGTCAAAGGACTACAAGGTGCAGAGTTTACGTTCAAATTAAAAAGTGAAGTTGAGCATGTTGGTTGGGATAATGCCACAGCTTATGCGATTATTACAACTGATAAAGATGGATATGCAACTACTCCATATTTACCTTATGGAAAGTATCTCGTTAAAGAAACTGTAACACCAAAAGATTATATAACTGCTCCAGACTTTGTGATCTCAGTTACTGATGATTATAGTGAATATGAAGATATTGAACAAATCAAAATTGTTAATATCAACAATCGTCCTTTTACTTCGCAAGTCAAACTTGTTAAAAAGGATAAAGATACAAATCAAACTGTTACATTAAATTCAGCGTCATTTAAGATCAAAGATGAAAAAGGAAATTATGTGACACATAAGGTCTTTGGTCAAAAGATTGATACATTTACTACAAATTCTAAAAATCAGATGACTGCTATTTTTGGTCATCATGGTGAGGTCACTTTACCATTACAATTAGATGCAGGGACTTATACGATTGAAGAAATAAAAGTGCCTGATGGCTTTTTAGAATTGGAAGAACCAATCACTTTTACCATTACAAATCAATATGATTATGATGTTGATGAAGATGATGAGCCTATTCTTGAAGTTGTTGTCAAAAATGCACAACCAAAAGGAAAAATCATTTTAAAGAAAACAGATAAAGAAACAAATGCTCCGTTAGAAAGCGTAGAATATGAATTATCTGCAAAAGAAAATATTATTTCAGCTATTGATGGTTCAATTCTCTATAAAAAAGGAGAAATTGTGACAACAGGTGTCACTGATAAAAACGGTCAGTTTGTTATTGATGATTTATTTTTAGGTCATTACGAATTAAAAGAAACGCTAACTCATGAAGGATATGTTTTATCTTCAAAGATACATGATATTCAACTTACTCAAGAAAATACGACACAAAAACTTTATACAGTTCATATTGATATGACGAATATTGCTCCAATTGGTGAAATTCGTTTGGTCAAGACAGATAAAGATACAAGTGATTTATTATCCGGTGTTCAATATCGTTTAACTGCCGCTGAAGATATTTATTCTTTAGATGGTAGACATACTTTGCTTTATCAAAAAGGCGAAGCAGTTTCTAAGGATATGAGTGAAGATGGATATTATCTAACAAATGAATTAGGTGAAATCAATATTTCTGAATTACCTTTAGGAAAATATCACTTGCAGGAAACTTTACCATTGGAAGGATATGTCACTGATCAAACTGTTTATGAGATTGATTTATCTTATGATGGAAGTGAAAAAACAATTTATACACATCAATTAGATGTTACAAATTCAAAAACAACCGTAGAAATTTCTAAAAAAGATATTTCCGCATCAAACGAACTTGAAGGAGCAAAATTAACGTTATTTGATAAAGATAACAATGTTGTTGAAACATGGACTTCTACTCATGAACCACATATCATGAAAGGTTTAAAAATCAATGAGGAATATCGACTTCATGAAGATCTAGCTCCATTAGGATATGTCAAAGCTAATGACATCACATTTACTGTTCAAGATACAGAAGATATGCAAAAAGTTGAAATGATCGACGATATTATCAAGGTCGAAGTTTCAAAGCAAGATAGTGTTAGTGGAAAAGAATTAGCCGGTGCTAAACTTCAAATCCTTGATAAAGATGGAAATATCATTCATGAATGGATCAGTGAAGATAAACCGCATCTATTTGAAAAAATACCTGCCGGTGAATATACACTTAAAGAAATCATAGCACCTGATGGTTATGAAATTGCAGAAGATATTTCTTTTGTAGTTAATGAAACATCAGAAATTCAAAAAGTTGTGATGAAAGATGAACCGACAAAGATGATTGTCAAAACAGGTGATGATAAAACAGTAGGTATCTATTTACTAGGTTTCGCTCTTGCGACATCTGGAATCATTTATTTTAAAAAGAGAAAACAAAAAGGACATTTCGATAATGAATAATTCATTTTGGATTGTCGTGATAATGCTTTGCCTTTTAATAGCCATTCTTATTTTAAAGGTTTATCTGGCTGTGAAAAGAATAAAAAAATATAAATAAGAAACAATGAGGGAGAAATGAGAGAAATGAAAAAATGAAAAACTCCCTCTTTTTTTATTGGAGGAGAATATGATGAATTTAGAAAAATATAACGATATATATGATAAGGTCGCAGGACAATTATTTGATGAAAACATTGATTATGATGATATTGATTTTATTATTTCAAAGAATCATGGTCATCAAGAGAAGTGGATCGTTGGTTTCACATATGGAGGAAATCATTTTGTTTATACATCAGACAATGAAGAACTTGTTAATTATCAAGATATACAATTGAAAAGAAAGTATGGAAAGGTGCTAGAACCAAATATCAATTCATTTATCTTAACAAAATTGAATGATGGTTATGAAGTTGATTATGTAAAAGCAGACATTCATTGCTGGTTATGGAACTTTATTGCAGAGTATTTAGACGATACTGCAATTATTGAAAAAGGCATCGAAAAATATCTATGGTTCTGTAAAGAAACGGGAATCAATGCAACTGCTTTGACATTTTATTGGGGACGTGAAATCAGAGATATTTATAGTGTCTTTATTGATTCACGTTTTGATGGATTTGACATTATTCTAAGCGAGTATATTGGAGAAAAAAGACTTATTTTAGGTATTCAGCATCAAGTTTTCTTCAATAATAACAGTAAGCCTAGTGAAAGTATCATTTATCGTGTCACTGTTTATCATAAAGAAACGCATAAAATAGAGTTTAATGATTTTCATGAAGATATTCAACAAGCATTTGCAGATTATCGAAATCATTTCTTTGGATTAAGCTATTCTTATTATCTTCAAAAAGAACAAGATGATAAACAATTGATCGCAGAATTAAACAAACTAGTTTTACACCCTTTATGGTAGATTTGGAGGTGAAAAGAGATGAAAAAAGAAGAAAAAACTTATTATGGAAAAGCAGTTAAAGAACTTCAACAAAGTGAAACTTTTAAAAATTATGTTCCTGTATTTATATTAAAAAAGAAAAATAAAGATGACTATGTTATTTATACGGTTGATAAAGATGCATCAGATAATATGATTTATTATTCTGGGAAAATGAATCATGAAATTAACCTTGATGACTATAATAATGTAAGTCATGCCTATGATTGGAGCTTTGATGTCAATAGAGTATTTGGCTATCTTTCAGATTCTTATCAGATAGAGTTTATGGATATTCAACAGCACTATGGAATATGGTGTCAGGTCAATGAATATCAGCAAATGGGTGAACATATTGTCCGTGTGGGATTGAACAATTATATTCGTTTTTGCATGAATAACGGTATCAATAGTCAGTCTATGGAAAATTTGACCGGTTATAAGGTAGATGATATTTATCCAATGTATGAAGAAATGAATGTTAACTTCAAAATTATTGCGCAAACCGAAATAGGAAATCGTGCCATTGTTTTAGCTGAAAGGATCAATGGTCAAAAAGAATATGTAACGTGGAGAACAACACCAACAAGAGCAGGTGGCTATGTCTTAGGACACTACTTTACAGATTATAAAAGTGCCTATAAAGATTTTAAAGAACGCAGTCAACGAATGTTAGACACATATTTAAATCATACGAAAATAAAAACTAAACCAAAGGAGTGTGAACGATAATGTTAAGAGCAGTTATTGAAAAAAATGGTCAAAAAGTTGATTTTGATTTTTGTGATTCATGGGCAGTGATCACAAGTGCTATTCATAGGATAGATAAAGAACAATCCATACCTAACTTGTTAATGAATAATAATGAAATAAATATCCGTATTACTCATTATAAAAATGAAGAGTTTGAAAAACTTGCATTGTTCATTCAACCTGATGATAGGGTAGAAGATGTTTTTATTCTATGCCAGAGAATAAAATATGATGATGACTATAAAGATTATTTTCTTAAACATTTTCATAAATATTATAGTATAAATGATGTCAAGCAAGATTATATTCATTTCCAAGCAAAAGAAATAAATAAACGAGTGGATATACAACCGCTAGAATATACAGATCCTTATTCAATCAATTATGAAGTTATAAGTTTATTTGGAAATAAGGTTCTTTTTACACCATCTAGAATAGATGTGAATAAATTGCCTCAAAATATTTATAGATATGAATTAAGGGTAGATGAAAAAGGAAATATTTGTGAAATGTCAAAAGGTATTTTAGTGAATCATTGGGGAACGGTTTTATCAAGCAAAAAGATAAAATTAGATGATTTTGGTTATAGATTTATTGATGAGGATAAAGATGTAACTTTTGATAATGTATCTACGCAAAATCTAAATGAATATTTAAGGAATATGAAAAATTTAAAGAACAAAAAGAAAAGAAATGAATTTGAAAGGTCATAAAACGGTTTTAAAAATTTATTTTGTTTGAGCGAGAGTGCTGAAATGTAGTAAAATATAAACTACAAAAGGAAGGAGAATACTCATGAATGGTCAAAAAAATGTTTATATTGCAATTGATCTTAAATCTTTCTATGCATCAGTAGAATGTATAGAACGTAACCTAGATCCATTAACAACACATTTAGTTGTCGCTGATGAGAGCAAAACAGAAAAAACGATCTGCCTTGCAGTATCTCCTTCTTTAAAACAGTATGGTGTATCTGGTAGAGCGAGGCTCTTTGAAGTTATTCAAAAGGTCAAAGAAGTCAATAAGAAAAGAAGAAAAAATCTTCGTAGTCAAGATTTTATCGATGAATCTTATGATGATACTCAGTTAAAACAAAACCCGAATTTAAAATTATCTTATATTGTAGCACCACCAAGAATGGCTTTCTATTTAGATTATAGTACGAAAATATATGAAATTTATTTAAAATATGTTTCGCCTGAAGATATTCATGTTTATTCCATAGATGAAGTATTTATAGATGCAACTCATTATCTTCAAGCAAAGAAGATGACTCCACGAGAGTTTGCAAAGATGATCATATTAGACATTTTTCAAACAACAGGAATAACTGCAACTGCTGGAGTAGGTACAAATCTATATTTGTGTAAGGTTGCAATGGATATTGTTGCAAAACATATTAGAGCCGATAAAGATGGTGTAAGGATTGCTCAATTAAATGAGGAAAGATATAGAAAATATCTATGGTCGCATACACCTATCACAGATTTTTGGCGGGTAGGTGCGGGATATGAAAGAAGATTAAAAGAAATTGGACTTTATACGATGGGCGATATAGCAAAATGCTCCGTAGGAAAAGATGATGAATATTACAATGAACATTTACTTTATGATATTTTTGGAGTAAATGCAGAATTATTGATCGATCATGCATGGGGTTATGAATCATGCACCATGAAGGACATCAAAGCCTATAAACCGGAACATAATAGTCTTGGTAGAGGGCAGGTGTTGAGTGAACCATATTCATTTATGAAAGCAAGACTTATTATTACAGAAATGATAGACGGGCTTGCATTAGAACTCGTGGATAAAAATTTAGTTACAAATCAAATTGTGCTTAATGTTGGATATGATAAGTCTAATTTGTCAAAGGGAAATTTCTATCAAGGTGAAATAGATAGTGACAGATATGGGAGGAAGATTCCTAAACAAGCTCATGGAACTGTCAATTTAGGAAGATACACTTCTTCATCAAAATTAATGATAAAAGCTGTATTAGAATGGTTCGACAAGAACGTCAATAAGAATCTAAGTGTGAGAAGATTTAATATTTCTCTCAATGATGTTATTGATGAAGAACTTATCAAAGATAAACCAACAATACAACAACTTGATTTATTTACTGATCATGATGCTTTAAAAAGACAAGAAGAACAGTTACAAATCGATCTTGAAAAAGAAAAAAGTCTTCAAAAAGCAACATTAGCTATCCAAAAGAAATATGGTAAGAACGCAGTGCTTAAAGGTATGAATCTTGAAGAAGGTGCAACTACAAAAGAAAGAAATAAAATGATTGGAGGTCATAAAGCATAATGAAGAAAAAGAATGATATTCATAATTATGAAGATATTATCAATGTACCTCGTCACATTTCTAAAGTCCACCCACGAATGTCTAATGAGGACAGAGCTGCACAGTTTGCACCATTTGCTGCTTTAACAGGACATAAAGAAGCTATAAGTGAAACCGAACGCATAACTGAAAAAAGAAAGATCCTTGATGAAAATCAAAAAGAAATCATTGATAGAAAACTTCTGTTTATCCTTGAAAATATCAAGGAACATATCTTCGTAAAAATCATTTATTTTGTTGAGGACAACAAAAAAGAAGGTGGAAGTTATGTAACGATTGAGGGAAATGTAAAGAAGATCGATGAATTTGAAAATACGATAACTTTATTAGAAAATTTTAAAATAAATATTACAGATATTTTTAATATAGACATCTTATAAAATGAAATAATGGTGAGAAATGATGACTCGTGATATGACGAGTCTTTTTTTATTGAAAGGGGTGAAATGATTGAACAAATTAGAGTATGTAAGTCACTTGCTTGAAGAAACATCAAGAAGCATTGTTGCTGATAAAAGTTCTTGGATAAAGTTTTTAGATACAGCGAGTTATGTTTTTAAATATAATTTTGCAGATCAAATATTGATCCATGCTCAAAGACCACATGCAACAGCCTGTGCTACTTATGAAGTATGGAATGATAAAATGAATAGATGGATCAAACGTGGATCAAAAGGCATTGCCTTACTGAGTGATAATCATGCAGGTTATGCACTAAGGTATGTTTTCGATATATCTGATACAGTATCAAGAAATGTTCCACTTAAAATATGGCAGGTTGATGAAAACTTACATGAACAGCTTATAAGTGAGTTAAGGGAAGAATTTCAAATCAAACCAACTCATTCATTGGAAGAAACGATAAAAGAAGTAGCACGATCATTTATTGATATGAATTATGCTGACTATGAAAGTCAGCTTTTTAAGTACCTTGATGATAGTGGTTTGTATTTATTTAATGATGTTGAAATTAAGCAAACATTTAAAAGACTGCTTTATAATTCAGTCACATATTCAGTCATGAAAAGATGTGATTTAGATGTCTTGGTTTATTTTGATAATGATGATTTTCGAGGAATCGAACTATTCGATACACCGGATACGATTGGAGTGTTAGGTAATGCCTATCGTGATATAAACGATATCCTCTTATCAAAAGTAGGAATCATCACAAGAAAGTTAATGAAAGAAAGAAATCGTACATTTGCAATTTCATTAGAAAACAAAGACAATATAAGTGAAGATAAAGGAGGACAAGACGATGAACATCAATTACAATCAAGTGGGCGATTACCAATATCCAAATCTCAAGATGGACGAGGTCAACATTCAAGGAAAATACGCAATGATGAGAGCGGATTATCTCAAGAATCATCAGCCGGGACATCACTTCGCACTGATGTGCAAGGGAATGTTGAACACACATCTTCAACAAGTCCAAACAGAAGCCGAGATGATGGTAGAACAGTTGATAGAGGAAAGATTGAAGAAGCAACCAGCTCCAAACAAAGAGAACGATCAAATGGAGTGGGTACAGTTCATGAACAACATGAAGATGGAAGTGGAGGAAATCGTTCTACAAACGATCGTGTACAATTAAAATTAGATATTGATGATATTGGTGGTGAGGAAACGAAATCTTTACCACCTTTTGATTTTGAGTATTTACCAGCTCTTTTACGAAATGATGTATCAGTAAAAAAATCAAAGGAGGAAGTCATTCAATATTTTTTGGAACATACCAAAGATGAAGATAGAGAAAAATTTGTGAGTGAAATGTATACTGATACATTTACTGAAATTTTTAAAAATCCTGCACACTTTGATTATTCACATATAGGGTATCGAAAACATGAGCGAGGTTTAGAATTATGGAGTGGAAGTTATCTTAATAAAACGACTCACTCTATTATTTCATTTGATATTGTTCAACAAATCATTGCAAATATGATTGAAAGTGGAGAATATCAAAGACCATCATGGGAAAAACTCAATGGACTTCAAAGAGCCTATGAGATGAAAAATTTTAACAGTGATACGGATTATTATTTTTTCACCAACAAATCATTTTTCTTTAGACCATCATCAGAGATCATTGAGTATTTTCAAACACATGACATCAAAGAATGTGGCGAATATATTAAAAATTGTTACCCTTTAGGTTGTCATGAATGGGAAGTTGATTATGTTCCTTTAGGAGTGAAAAGAGAAGATGAGCATTTGTTATGTTACATGGGGACTTATGATAATCCCGTTGTATCAGAAGAATACAAATGGGATAGAGTCGCTCATATTATTGATGGTTTGATTCTATCAAGATATTTTGATCCAACTGTTCAGATACCAACAATGGAGGAGCAAAGAACAGCAGTTTATGAAAATGAAAAAGCTCTTAAAATGGGGATTTACTTTTCGAAAGAAGAAATCGATAGAGTTCTTGTAAGAGGAAGTGGATTTGAAAACGGGAAATATCGTATTTACCAACAGATGCTCAAGAATGAAAGCAGTAAGGAAAATGCTGAATTTTTAAAAAATGAATATGGTACAGGTGGTAGCAATCCTGCCGTAGGCGTTATTGATGAGTTTCATGACAGTAAAGGATTGAGGCTCACAAAAGGTAAGCAAGTTGGTAAAGATGAAATTGAAGTTACGCTCAAATGGACTAAGGTCAGTCAACGAATCAGTGAACTTGTTCAATTGGACAGATACCTTACCCAAAAGGAAAAAGAATATTATCCAATCTATCTTAAAAATCAGATGGAAAGAGAATTATACAAAGAACGTCAACAGCTTGAACAAGGTCAAGACGTCATTCAAAGTGATGAAGAACAAACATCATCGATTAACAAACCACATCAGGAATATATCTTTAATGAAGGTGAAAGTTTCTTTATTGGGGTTGAGGAATATACGATCTTTAATGACAGTGATGGATATTATTTATCAAATAAAGATTATCCATTATTCTCAAGAACAGTGGCAAAAGATGAGATGTTAAAACTCGCTAAGGAAAATCCACTTAATGATCATTTGTTACATGATGTCATTGATGTAGAACCAAAACAAACAATCGAAGATGATATTTTTGATAAAAAATATCCTGAGATACTTGCATTTATTCAAAAAAGTTTAATCTATGATGCGTTAAGGGATAGTGAAACGTCTGTTGATGAAGCAGAATCGTTAATTCATTCAGAAATGATAGCTTATGTATCATCACAAAATGATAATGATAGAGAACTTTATTTAGCATATACTCAAGATGATGATTTTAAGAATAAGATGATCGATCATTTGATTGAAGATGTGTATGAAGATTATTCGCAAAAACATGAAACGAATAAAAAACATGAACAATCTCATGAACTGTATCATGCTTTGTCATCTTTAGCACCTAGAATAGCTAATCGGACATCATGTTTATATGTGATGAAAACAGATAAACATGATTTAATGATTTCTTATGATTCTTTAAAAAATAGGATTATCATGTTTGATTATTATGAAGAAAATTATGAAAAAAATGGTATCAAAATCAACGAACCTTATATGGAATTGAAGATGAATGTTGATGAACGCTCACTAACACCAATTTATTATCGTAATTCTTATGAAAATATTGAATATGATCTATCAAAGATAAATGAAAAACTTCAAGATACATTGATTGAAGATATGTTTCAATATGCTTTCAAATGGTTTTCAGATCTTAATGATAAAAATTATTATCTTGCAAGTGAACAGTTATATCAAAGCAATGACAAATCAAGTATTTATATGATTGAATATGGTCAATCAAATATCATTCATCATAGTGATATGCCTTATACAAAACTTAATGCGTATTGTCAAAAATATAACTACCATCTTGAAGATGGTTACAGAGAAAACGATGAAATCAAAGTTCTTTATGATATTTTAAGTGTATTAAAGATTGATGATATTGAAGTATCGTGGGATGATGCAAACCAACAGATCATTGCTGCCGATGAAGATAACTTTTGGAACGGAAAGCAATTTTATGATTTTTTGATTGAAGAAGTCATTGTCTATGAAGATGGAAAACCGGTCAATGTTCAAGATAAAGATTATCAAAAGTTATTTGATTATTCATCGATTCAAAAAGAAATAAAGGACATTAAAGCAAACCAGCCGAAAATCAATTATCATATCAGTGATGAAAATATTGGTGTTGGTACGCCTAAACAAAGATACCAAAACAACATTGTAGCGATTCAGCTGCTTTTTTCATTAGAAAAACAAAATCGTCATGCGACAAAGGAAGAACAAGATATTTTAGCAAAATATGTTGGTTGGGGTGGACTTTCTGAAGTCTTTGATGAAACAAAGTCATCATGGGCTAATGAGTATGCAGAACTAAAATCATTATTGAGCGAGGAAGAATATATTTCAGCTAGAGAATCAACTTTATCTGCTTTTTATACTTCACCAGTTGTGATTGACAGTATTTATCAGGTGATTGAAAATCTTGGTTTTCATCAAGGAAATATCCTAGAGCCTAGCTGTGGTGTCGGTAATTTCTTTGGTCGGATACCGGAAGATTTAAATAACAGTCATTTCTATGGTATTGAATTAGATTCCTTGACCGGTCGTATTGCAAAACAGCTTTATCAAAATGTAAACATTGCTATTGAGGGTTATGAAAACACCAAACTACCTGACAGTTTCTTTGATATTGCAATTGGAAATATCCCGTTTGGGCAGTTTAAAGTATTGGACAAACGATACGATAAACTTAATTTTAATATTCATGATTATTTCTTTGCAAAAACATTAGATAAAGTAAGACCCGGAGGGTTAATCTGTTTTGTCACTTCTCGTTTTACGATGGATAAGAAAAACAGCAGTGTTCGAAAATATATCAATGAACGTGCTGAATTGTTAGGAGCAGTTAGATTACCCAATACGGCATTTAAACAAAGTGCTGGAACACAAACAGTCAGTGATATACTGTTTCTTAAAAAACGTGAAAAACCTATGGTTAATGAAGAGCCATGGATATTTACGTCTTTAGACGATGACGGAAACATCATGAATCAGTATTTTATCGATCATCCTGAAATGATTTTAGGAACTGTTGAAAAAACTCAGTCAATGTATGGTCGAGAAGACTTAACGGTAGTTCCATATGATGATAAAACATTAAAGGAGTCGTTAGATGAAGTCATTTCCTATATTCAAGGAAGCATTGAAGATTATGTGGTGGATGAAACATTAGATAATCAACAACAAACAATAACAATTCCTGCTGATCCAACAGTAAGAAATTACAGTTACACCATTGTTGATGGAGAAGTCTATTATCGTGTTAACAGCATGATGAATAAGGTTGATTTAACATCAGTAGCCAAGAGCAGAGTAAAAGGCTTAATGGCTATTAGAGATTCAGTAAGACGCCTGATTGAAATACAAAGTGAAGATTATCCAGACAGTGAGATTAAATTAGAGCAGGCTCATTTGAATGCAATATATGATGAATTTACATCTCAGTATGGTTTGATAAATTCAAGAGGGAATAGGTTGGTATTTCGTGATGACAGTTCATATTATCTGCTTTCTTCATTAGAGAATATTGATGAAAACGGCAAACTGAAATCAAAAGCAGATATGTTTACCAAACGAACAATCCGGAAAAAAGTTGAAGTTCATCATGTTGATAATGCAAATGAAGCATTGATGATTTCTTTAGCAGAAAAAGGAATAGTAGATTTTGATTATATGATGACGATATATAATCAGTCAAAAGAAAATATCATTGATGAACTGCATGGCTATATATATAAGTTACCAAATGTACTGAATAAAGAAAATGAAGTGTATGTCACTTCTGATGAATATCTTAGCGGTAATATTAGAGAAAAACTATCTGAAGCAAAACTTGCTGCCGAAATAGATTCTTCCTATAAAGAACATGTCCAAGCATTAACCAATGCCTTGCCAAAGGAACTCACTGCATCAGAAATTGAAATCAGAATTGGTGCAACATGGGTGCCGACAGATATATATAATGACTTTGTTTATGAACTGCTTGGGACATCTCATTTTTCAAAACGTTATATAGAAGTAACTTATTCATCACATACAGGTAATTGGAATATCAGTGGTAAAACAATTGATAAGGGAAATATAAAAGCTGAAAAGACTTATGGAACACATCGTGCCAATGGATATCGTTTAATTGAAGATTGTCTCAATCTTAAGTCAACAAAGATTTATGATTATGAATACAACGATGATGGGAAAAAGGAAGCTATCTTAAATAAAAAAGAAACAATGATTGCTCAACAAAAGCAAGATGCTATTAAAGAAGCGTTTCAAAATTGGATATGGAACGAGCCCAAAAGAAGATCGAGACTTGTTGAAATTTACAACAATACATTTAATTCAATCAGACCGAGAGAGTATCATGGAGAGCATTTGACATTCCCCGGTATGAATCCGGAAATCAGTTTAAGATCACATCAAAAAGATGCAGTTGCTCATATTTTATATGGGCAAAATGTATTGCTTGCTCACGTTGTTGGAGCAGGCAAAACTTTTGAAATGGTTGCAGCATGTATGGAATTAAAACGATTAGGATTAGCACAAAAGAGTATGTTTGTTGTACCAAATCACCTTGTAGAACAATGGGGTGCTGAATTTCTTCAGTTATATCCAAGCGCTAATATTTTAGTGACAACAAAACGAGATTTTGAAAAGAATAATCGTAAAAGGCTTTTTTCCAGAATAGCAACAGGGGAATATGATGCAGTGATTGTTGGTCATAGCCAATTTGAAAAAATACCAATGTCGATCGAAAGACAACGACAAACAATTACTGATGAAATTGAGAATATCACGAAAGGTATTCAGGATTTAAAAGCTAATAACGGCGCAAGATTTACCATTAAGCAGTTGGAAAAAACAAAGAAAAATTTGAAAAACAGATTGGAAAAACTCAATAAAACTGACAGAAAAGATGATTTGATTACCTTTGAAGAATTGGGTGTCGATCATCTTTTTGTTGATGAAGCACATTATTATAAAAACTTATTTTTGTTTACAAAGATGCGTAATGTTTCCGGACTAGCAACAACTGAAGCACAAAAGTCGAGTGATATGTATATGAAGTGTCGCTATATTGATGAAATCACTCATGGAAAAGGAATTGTTTTTGCAACGGGAACACCCATATCAAATTCAATGACAGAAATGTATACGATGCAAAGATATTTACAGTATGGACTACTAGAAAAATATAATCTTCAAAATTTCGACAGTTGGGCAAGTACCTTTGGAGAAACGGTATCAGCTATTGAACTTTCACCTGAAGGTAGTGGTTATCGAATGAAGACACGTTTTTCTAAATTTTATAATCTTCCAGAATTGATCAATATGTTTAAAGAAGTCGCTGATATTAAGACAGCAGATATGTTAAATCTTCCCGTACCTGAAGCACACTATGAAAATGTTGCTGTTAAGCCTAGTCCTGATCAAAAGGAAATAGTAGCTCAGCTAGGGGAAAGAGCAGAAATTATTAGAAATGGTGGTGTAGACCCTAGTGAAGATAATATGTTGAAGATTACTAATGATGGAAGAAAACTAGCTTTAGAACAACGATTGATTGATGAAACACTAGATGATTTTGACGGAAGCAAAGTCAATGCCTGTATTCAAAATGTTTTGAGAATTTATGATGATTTAAAGCAAATTGTTTTAAATGATGCTAAAAAAGAAGTTATTAGAAAACGGAATTGATGAAAATGAGATAGCATTTATTCATCATGCCAACAGTGATATTCAAAAGAAAGAACTCTTTGCAAAAGTCAGAGAAGGGAAAATTAGAATTTTAATTGGATCAACTTCCAAAATGGGAGCAGGTACTAATGTTCAGACAAGACTTGTTGCTTCACACGATTTAGATTGTCCATGGCGACCATCAGATTTAGAACAAAGAGCAGGTCGTATCATTAGACAAGGTAATCAAAATAAAGATGTTTATATCTATCGTTATGTTACAGAAGGGACATTTGATGCTTATCTCTATCAGCTTGTTGAAAATAAACAGAAGTTTATATCTCAAATTATGACATCAAAAAGTCCGGTAAGAACTGCTGAAGATATTGACGAGGCAAGTTTAAACTATGCCGAAATTAAAGCACTTGCTAGTGGTAATCCTAAAGTTAAAGAGAAGATGGAACTAGATGCAAAAGTCAGTAAATTGAAAATGTCTAAAGCAAACTATTTAAGTCAAAAGTATGAACTTGAAGATAAGGTTGCTGAATATTATCCAAAGCGAATAAGCACAATTCAGCATCGAATTAAAGGACTTGAAAATGATATTCAGCAAAGAAAAACACTTAATGATTTTACAATGAATATTAAAGATGTTAGTTATACCGATAAGGAAAAAGGCGGACAGGCAATTTTATTAGCATGTCATCAATATAAAAATGAAGAAGAAATTGAGATTGGAGAATATCGTGGTTTTAAGATGTTTTTAAGTTATGATTCATTTCATCAGTATCATAAAATTATGTTAAGAGGAATGCTTAATCATATTGTTGAATTAGGAAATGATACTTTTGGTAACATTAAAAGAATTGATAATGTCATTGATGGAATGGATAAAAAACTAGAGATTGAAAATCAATTGTTTAAAGAAACTACACTTCAATTTTCAAATGCCAAAGAAGAAATACAGAAACCATTTGATAAGGAAAATGAGTTAAATGAACTAAATCGAAGATTATCAAAGTTAAATAAGGAACTAGATATTGGTCAAAAGAATGAAACCGATACAGAAATATTTGATGATGAAATAGAAGTAAATGACAAGAATAATGAAAAAGATTATTCAAGATAAATTAAGAAAAAAGAAGGAATATTATATGAATAAAAAATATTTAACACCTGAAGAGTTAGCAGAGGTTAAGAAAATTGACTTATTAACTTATTTATTTAATTATGAACCTAATGAATTAATAAGAAAAAGCAGAAATGAATATTCAACAAAATCACATAGCAGTTTGCGTATCAGCAATGGACTATGGACATGGTGGGCGAAAGGAATAGGAGGTAGAAGTGCACTAGATTATCTTATTAAAGTTGAAGATATGAGTTTTATTGAAGCGGCACTTTTATTAAATAACTGTATTACAAATTCACCACCAACAATGCAAAAAGTTAATATTAAAAAGCAAACTAAATATCACTTAAAACTTCCAATGAGAAGTCAGTTTCCATTAAAAATGTATCAGTATCTTATGAATAAAAGAGGTATTGATAAAGAAATCGTTGATTATTATACTGAGAAAAATATGATTTACGAGGCAGAAAAAGATCATTCAGTTATCTTTGTAGGATACAATAATCAAGGTGTTCCTGCATTTGCATCAAAACGTTCAACAACAAACGACGAACGTAGAAATTTATTCGGTAGTGATAAAAGATACAGTTTCAAATTACAAAATGATTTCAGTTCTGTACTTCATATTTTTGAAAGTCCGATTGATTTAATGTCATTTCAAACTATGCAAAAGATGAATAAAAAGGATTGGAATACTGATAATTATCTGTCCATTGATGGTGCAACATTGATCGGTAAAAATATCATAGAAAGTGAAATACCCGTTGCATTAGAAGAGTTTTTAATGAATCATGGTCAAGTAACTGATATTATTTTACATTTAGATAATGACAGAGCAGGTTATGAAACAAGTGAAAAAATTAAATATCATTTAGGTGATCGTTATAAAATCGAAGATAAAAGACCAAAAAAATTAAAAGATATTAATGAAATTCTTGTAAGAAAAATGCAAAAATCTCAAGAAATGATAAGATAAAAAATGTAAATCCATCAATCGCACATTTCATTTTTCAAAAAATATATAGTAATATTTAACTGAGGAGAGTGATAAGTGGTGATAAATAAATCTATTTCAGTTAAGTTGTTAAAAGAAGAAAGTATGACTTTACAGTATTTATATGAAGGAATATTTACTCTTGATTTTAGTCAAGCAGGTGTTTTTGAATTAGATAAAAGTATATTCAAAGATATAGAAAATAAAAGTAAGATCAATGATTTTTCATTATATGCTATGGAGTTATTTTTGAAAAAGAAAATCAGAATTATCAAGTTGTGTCAGTATCCAATTTTGTCTGAAGAAAAAGAAGATTATTGTGTAATATCAGCTTGTGCACAAATTATATTTTCATATTTTAAACATAAAGAAATCATAAAAGATGCGTTTTTAGTATCAGATCATGATAAAGAAATCTTGATGAATAATGAAGAGTTTATGCAAATCATGAAAAAATATGGCATAAATTTTGAATGAATACGGAATGATTTTTATAAGTTTTGATTAATAAAAATGAATTGTTATTTATATAATTAAGAAAAAATGATATACTCTTAATAAGGAGGATGATAGAAATGAAACCATTAGAAAATATTAATTCATTAGATAATAAAACTGTTATTCGCCCAAAAACGATTGAAGAAAAATTAGAAGAAGCTGAAAAGGATTATGAAGAAGGAAGAACACATTCTGAAGAAGAAGTTTGGAATATGTTCAGTAAAAAATATGGACTTGAATTATAAAGTTGTTTATACTGATTCAGCGATTGATGATTTAAACAGTATTTTATCTTACTTAAACGGGTATGGAAATCCAAATATTTTAATTCATTTCAAAAAAGAAATTAGTAACAAGTTGGAAGTTATTAAAAGTTTTCCACAATCATATCGTGTTATTTTTCGTCAACATGGTTATGATTATCGAAAGATGATTGTTAGAAATTATATCTTTGTTTATTATGTAGATGAGATAAAAAATGAATTGATTATATTTAGAATTTTTCATGAATTGGAAGATTATCAAAATAAATTAGGTGCTTCAGAATCTGAAGTTTAGAGAGTGATTCTTATTTAGAATTGCTCTTTTATTTTATTGAAAGGAAGAAATTAAAATGAATATAAACAAATTAAAAGAAAAATTGGATATAAAAATACAACAAGAATATGATAAGTTTATAGAAAAGTTAATGGAACTTTCTCCAAAAGAGATTATAGAAAGGTCATATGAAAAAATATTTAAAGAAGAAATTATTTCAATGATTCAAGGAAAAGAACTTTCAAAATCAGAAATCATTGCATTGTTGAAAGTAGATTACCCTCTTGATGCTTTATACCAAGAATGGTTAAAAACCGATTTAAGTTATGTTCAAATGGTGGATGAAACTTTTGATAAATATATAAATAAATTAGAAAAGCAGAAAAAAAGAAATGATTTTGAAAGATAGTCATTCAAAGTAATAAAGAAAAGATAAGTGTAATTTATCTTTTTTATCGGTGGGTAAAATTTAATGGAAGGTGATAATTTGATTAAAAAAATTAATAAAGAAATACAAAAATTGGAACAACAAAAACAAATAAAATTGAATAAGAAAAGTCAATTGGAAGATGAATTAAATGTTATCCAATCACAATTAAAAGACTTAAATAATTTGAAGAATCAGTATGAAAAATTAGAACAAAATACTGATTCTTTTTTTATGAAAAGAAGCAAAGGAGAAGAAAATGAATGAAAAAATATCGAATAGAAATTACGGAAACACTTCAATATCAAGAAGTCATTGAAGCAGAAAATGAACAAGAAGCTATTAGAAAAATAAAAGAAAAGTATCAAAATCAAGACATTATTTTAGATGAATCAAACCATGTTTCAACAGAATTTGATGTCTTAGAGAAAGTCAAAAAAAGAGAACAACGTGAACGTTAAACTTTGTCGGAACGTAAAAAAACAAACTTAAATGTAAAGGAATAACTGTGTCTAGTATTGTAGCAAGCAAGGACTTTTGTACCCAAAGTCAGCTTGTTAGGGAATATCCCTAAGACCCTAGCGAAAGGAGTGATGTGTGATGGAATGGTTTAAGTTGTTTGTTGTATTTGAGATTGGTGTATTATGTGGCATTGCTATTCTCTTATTTGTTCAAGGAGCACATATAGATGATGAGTAGAAAAATGGAAATTAAAATAAGATTGAGTGAAAAAGAACTAGATATTTTAAATCATAATGTCAGTTTGACGGGTTTATCAAGAGAAGCATACTTGAGATCGATTATAAAAAAGATTATACCGGCAAATACGCCAAGTGTTGAACTTGTTGAAACAATCAAACAGTTAAGAGCAATTGGTAATAATTTGAATCAGCTTGTGATGATCGCTCATAAAACAGGATCTATTGATGTTATGAAATATAAAAACAATCATGTTCGACTTGAAAATCAGATACAAGAAATCTTAAGGATCATGAATCAACCGAATAAAATGGAGGAGCGTTATGGCAACAACGAAGATATGGGCAGTTAAAGATAACTTGAAACGTGTTTTAGAATATGCATCTAATCCCGATAAAACAGAAAACAAAAGTTTAGAGGATTATGAGTATAAAGGATTGGCAAATGTCATTCAATATACAACTAACGATTTGAAAACTGAAAAGCAGTTATATGTTAGTGGAGTCAACTGCGATGTCAATCATGTTTATGAACAGATGATAGCAACTAAGAAAGCCGCACATAAAGAAGATGGAGTTCTTGCATTTCACTGTTATCAATCTTTTAGAGAAGGTGAGGTGACACCGGAAATAGCACATGCAATAGGTGTTGAACTTGCTCAAAAAATGTGGGGTAATGATTTTGAAGTTTTGGTCACAACACATTTAGATAAAAAACATTTTCATAATCACTTTGTCGTGAACTCAGTTTCATGGACAACACATAAACGATTTTTAAATAAGCATATTGATTATCATCATTTTAGAACATTATCAGATGAACTGTGCAAACAGTATGCTTTAAGTGTTGTTGAAAATCCAAAGAAAGGAACTCCTTATTCAGCATGGCTTGCAGAAAAACAAAAACAGCCAACGAAACGAACATTGATCATTGATGATGTTGAACGTGCTATCAATAACAGTCGAACATTTACGCAGTTTGTCACGGAACTCAAAAGCAATGGTTATGAGGTGAAAGCAAATGTCAAACATATAGCCATCAAACCACCGGGTTCTCCGAGATTTTTTAGACTCTATAAAATTTCAAAAGATGGAAAATATACTGAGGATAATATTAGAGAACGTATTTTAAGTAATACTTTGTTTGTAGATGGACCAATAAAAGCGAAAAGAAAAACTTTTTATTTTCAAGGTGATTTTGATAAACAAAAGAAGTTAACCGGTATAAAAGCATTGTATTATCATTATATGTATTTAATGGGAATCATTCCTAATCATGCACCTAAAAGGGTGCATTTTTTATTGAAGGAGGATTTGAGGTATATGGACAAGATCACAAAGGAAGCTACATTACTTTCTAAAAAGAAAATCAATACATTAGAAGAACTTCATCAAAAAGAAGATGAAGTGAAAGAACGTATTGATCAACTAGTCAAAGAAAGACGGTGTTTTTATAACAAAGTGAAACGATGTCGCAATTTAGAAACGAAAGAAAAATTACAAATTGATATTTCAACTTTATCAAATGAAATTAAAGAATTACGAAAGGAGGTGAGGTTATATGAGGAAATAAAAGAGCGTTCTATCAAGATGGAAGATAAACTTGAACAAGTTAAACAACAGGAAACATCTAAAGACAGAACAAAAGAAAAAGTAATGAAAAATAAATAAAAGAAAGTAGGTGATGATCATGACATCAGGTGGTGAAACAGCAGATCAGGCAGTACGAATGACACTTCAGGGAATTGAGGTTGCCGCTAACGTTGCCTTAAATGCTGGTGGGACTGCCGCAAAATCATTGGCAGTGACTTTATATGCTATCTTGACCGATAGGAAAAAAGTGAAAGGAAAAACACGATTACAGTCCATGTTAAAGTCGGGTAAGGAATTAAAGGTCTTTGCTATTAGACATGAAGATTTAAAAATATTTTGTGAAGAGGCCAAACGTTATGGAGTTCTTTATTGTGTCTTAAAGGAAAAGAACAATACAGACGGTATCGTAGATATTATGGTGCGTGCTGAAGATGCATCAAAGATTTCTAGAATTGTTGATAAATTTGAATTAGCCACTGTTGATACAAAAGCAATTCGTGAATCTGTTATGGCTAAACAAAATGTTAATGAACAATTTCAAGATACACCGGTACTTAGTGAAGATGAACACGATAAGTTGGTTTCTCAGTTAATGAACTCTATTAAAAAGGACGAAAAGACGCAAAGTGTAAACCCGACCTTAGCTCGAATGAAAGTGAGAAACGACACTCAGTTCGAGCATATCTTAGAGGGGACAGTGAATGGGATTAATAGTGCTCAACGTCCATCAGTTCGTAAAGAATTAAATGAAATTATTGAAGAAAAGAAAACAAGGAAAAAGGTTACACAAAATACACGATCTCAAAATCATCAAAGACCAAAACGAAAAAGAAGAAAGAAGGAGCGTTAAGATATGAATGATATTTATTCAGTATTAAATCAAGTCAGTGGAAAACAAATTGAAAAGCAACCTCGATTATCAAAAGAAGAATTTGCTTCTCAAATGAAAGCAAAGCGTGATGCGTTATATGAACTTTCTAAAAATCAATCAGATGAAATCGTAAAAAATCCACAAAATTATCTTAATTATTTAGATATTCAGGCAAGGTTGGATTATACGGTCACAAATACATTATTGATTATGGCACAAAAGCCAGATGCAGTGATGTTAAAAGATAGTACACATTGGAAAGAAAACAATATGTATATCAAAAAAGGTGAAAAAGGAATTCAGATCTTAGAACCTAAAGGTGAGTATGAAAGAGCAGATGGAACATTTGGAACAAACTATGCCATGAAATATGTATTTGATATTTCACAAATGAATGGTCAATTTCAAATGAATAAACCAAGATATACAACTCAAACGATCTTAAGTGGTTTAACTTTGGATAGTGCAGTTTCTTTAGTTAATAATGATGCGTTAGGTGGTCAATCAGTTCAATATATCCCATCATCAAAGACGATCTATTATAAAAGTGGTTTGACTGAAAATGAATTACTAAATGGATTGATCAGAGAATTTTGTTACGTTGAATTTGAAAATCAATATGGAGAAGTGAATATGCAACGTGATTCATTTTTTATTGAAAGTTCAGCGTATTTGCTATGTTCTAAGTTAGGTGTTCAAGTTCATGATGTATCGTTTGCAAATCATGTTCAAGAGAATTTCAATGGAATGGATACTAAGGAAATCAAAAAAGAATTAAGCGATATGAAAGAATTATCTGATGATATTTTTAAAAGAGTGGAACGTGGTATCTATAAGGAGCAACAATCAAAAGATGTGAAGAAACATCAGGAGGTAAGATAGTCTATGTTTCATAACAAAGAACCGATTATTTCTATCAAGGTTACTGATGTGGAAAGAAGAATCATCATAAATGCTTTAACCAGATTAAGAGATGAACAAATTCGTGAAAATAAAAATTATGATTTTATTGAAACAATTATTGGTAAAGCAGCCTGTGCTCATCAAATCAAAGGGAAGATGGTGTATGAGGAAAGATAACCTCGTTGAAGATTTTCTCTTTTTTATGATCGGGTTTCTTTTTGTTATATGGTTTGCATTATTGGTTGCTCCTTATATTCATGAAGGACTTTTCTATGCAGTAGCTCAACTGAGTGAAACAATGAAAAGTCCTTTTTCTATTTCATGGTGTGATGATAGTTTAAGGACAATATCTATTTTTTCATTGGCTTATATATGCACTGTCGTTATCTATGTTTCTAATAAGAAAAACTTAAGACGTAAAGAGGAATATGGATCAGCAAAGTGGGCTAACAGTTATAAAGTTAATCGAAAATATAGTGATAAAGATTATAAATCAAATAAACTACTTACTCAAAATGTTCGTATTGGATTAGATGGAAAGAAACATCGGAGAAACCTGAATACGATCGTGATTGGTGGGAGTGGCGCAGGTAAGACACGTTTTTATGGTAAGCCCAATATCATGCAATGTAATACGTCTTTTGTCGTATTAGATCCAAAAGGTGAAATTTTAAGAGATACAGGTTATCTACTTGAAAAAGAAGGTTATGTCATTAAAGTTGTAGATTTAATCAATATGTCAAAATCACACTGTTATAATCCATTTGAATATATTCAAGATGATAAAGATGTTTTGAAACTGATTACGAATTTGATCAGAAATACAACACCAAAAGGAAGTCAAACGAATGATCCGTTTTGGGAAAAGTCAGAAACTGCTTTGTTGGAAGCATTATGTTTGTATCTTTTGCATGAAGCCCCAAAAGAAGAACAGAATTTTACAATGGTCATGGAAATGATTGGAGCTGCTAATGTAAGAGAAGATGATGAAGATTATCAAAGTCCACTCGATGAATTGTTTGAAAGACTTGAATTAAGAAATCCCGATAGTCTTGCATTAAAACAGTATAAGATCTATAAACAAGCTGCGGGTAAAACGGCTAAATCTATTTTAATTTCCGTTGGTGTAAGACTTGCATCATTCAATCTTGAAACAATAGCAAGCCTAACTGTAACAGATGAACTAGAGTTAAATTTAGTTGGTGAAAGAAAAACAGCTATTTTTTGTGTTATTCCCGATAATGATTCAACATTCAATTTTTTAATAGGAATGTTATACACACAATTGTTTCAAATGTTGTATTATCAGGCTGATATTATTCATGGTGGTGAATTACCTGTGCCTGTCCATTTCTTGATGGACGAGTTTGCCAATGTTGCCTTGCCTGATGAGTTTGATAAACTTTTAAGTACCATGCGTTCAAGACAAATATTTGTGTCTATAATCATTCAAAACTTAGCACAAATCAAAGCGTTGTATAAAGATGCATGGGAAAGCATCGTGGGGAATTGCGATGAGCTTTATTTTCTTGGAGGAAATGAACAAAGCACCCATAAATTTGTGAGCGAGTATTTAGGTAAAGAAACTTTAGATACGAACACTTATGGAAAATCGAGCGGGAGAAGTGGGAACTATTCGACCAATTATCAGCAGACAGGTCGTGAACTTCTAACCCCTGATGAAGTGAGGTTATTGGATAATGATCATGCATTATTGTTCATTAGAGGAGAACGACCAATCTTTGATAAGAAGTATGATATTTTAAAACACCCAAATGTCAAATTGACAAGAGATGGTGAAGCAAAGCCATATATACATGGCAAAATTCGATATGCCATTGATGATTGGCAGGATATTCTTTTAAGTGACAGAGAATATGAATTATATGATGAAGAAGATCTAGAAAGATATTTTAAACAGTTAAATAAAAATGAGAATGAGGAATGTTGAATGATGAAAATTAAAAGATCATTGACATTCCTTTTTCACGTAACATGGGAGGAAAAAATGAAGAAAATGAAATTAACAAAAAAACAAGGGATTGCTTTTATGGTATATGTAACAATGGTGTTGATGTTATGTTTTGCAGTACCGGTACATGCAGCAAACGATCCGTTAGCAGTTGTCAATAATTTAAGTGATTTTATTTTTAGTTTGATTAGAGCTATTGGTATGATCCTGCTTGGTTTTGGTGTGGTACAAGTTGGTCTAAGTTTAAAAAGCCACGATGCCAGTCAACGCGCCAATGGTTTTTTAACAGTTGGAGGAGGTATTATCATTACCTTTGCAAAAGAAATCTTAAATTTAATTGTAGGTGGTTAATATATCCTCAAAAGAAAGTGGGTGATGATCATTGGGAGGAATTATAGATAATTTAACCAATGCAATTAATACATGGAATGCCAAACTTGCAGAAATATGGTTGCTTTTGACACAATCACCTCAAGATTTTAGAGGTGGAAAGATATGGGAAGTGATTCAAAAAATAAATGGAGGACTTATGGCAATAGCATTAGCATTGCTAGTCCTTTTCTTTGTGATTGGAGTATTGAAAACTTGTACTAACTTTGATCAATTCAAAAGACCAGAGCAGGCATTAAAACTATTATTACGATTTGTCATAGCACGAGCAATGGTTGTATATGGAATGGAACTGATGGTTAAGGTTTTTGAAATCATACAAGGTATTACTGCCAAAGTCATGACAACAGTAGGAGTTGGAAATGCAACATCTACAACTCTCCCGCAAACAATCATTGATGCAGTAGATGATTGTGGATTTTTGGAGTCTATTCCTTTGTGGGCAGTAACTTTATTAGGTGGTTTATTTATTACGATCTTATCTTTTGTGTTAATATTGACAGTTTATGGCAGATTCTTTAAACTTTATATGTATACAGCCATTAGTCCTATTCCTTTATCAGCAAGTGCAGGAGAGGGGACACAGAGTATTTCAACAATGTTTCTTAAATCATATGCAGGTGTATGTTTAGAGGGAACTATTATAGTTCTTGCTTGTATCATCTTTTCAACATTTGCAGCGTCACCACCAACGATCAATACAGAAGCAAGTGCAGTATCAATGGTATGGAGTTATATAGGAGAATTGATTTTTAATATGCTGGTGCTTGTAGGAACTGTCAAAATGAGTGATAGAGTTGTGAAAGATATGATGGGATTATAAATCATCTGTACAATAGTAATTAAAAATGATATTATCATTTATAGACTAAATTGTTGAAAGAAGGAGTTATATGGCTAATATTTTGATAATTGGTAATGGATTTGATATTGCTCATAATTTACCAACTGGTTATGATAAGTATTTGAAACAATTAAAAAAAGATAGTAACTTTTATGAATATGTTAAATCAGGTGATACAAAGTATCCAATATCTCAATTAGATGAGTTGATTGATGGAAATGTATGTGACTTTCTATATTATAAGATGAATGAAAACGATAATAAGTGGGTTGACTTTGAAAATGTTGTTAGAGAAATTATTGATGTAGTGGCGAATATTGATAATTTTTTTACAAAAAAGTTAAATATTCACACAAAAGAATACTATTATACCGTTGAGAAAAGTAATCTTGAAAATATTCCTGTTTTTTTAGTGAAATTTGTTTTTCATAGTGGAAAGCAAAAATATGAATGGACATTAGGAGAAATAAATAAATTATCACAAGATGTATTAAAACATATTAATTACTTTATACATTTTTTTGAAGAATATTTAATATGGATTTTTTATAAAGAAAAAGATAAAATTCAGCCACTTGATTATTTCTTAAAACTTGATATTGATTATCTATTATCATTTAATTACACTCATACTTACGAAACTCTTTATAGTCAAAGTTATGGCTTGAAAAAAGCATTTAATTTTGAAAATAGTTGTTATGTTCATGGTGAAATTGAAAATAACAATAAAATTGTAATGGGCATAGGAAGTGAGTTTTATGATAGGGATATTCACGAAGATTATGTTGAACTTTTTAAATTTTATCAAAGATATAAATATCAAACAGATTTTAGTTATCAAAATTGGATTGAATGTCTTGAAAAAGATAAAATATATCCTTTTGATGAAAGTAATGATTTAAAAAATCATTTTGTAAGTATATATGGTCATTCTTTAGATCCTACTGATGAGGATATCTTATTCCCATTTTTATCAATGAAGAATGCAAAAATTAAAATATATTACTATGGAGATGACAATAAGTTAAAAATTGAAAAAAATTTATTAAAAATATTAGGTAGAACTCGTTTTGAAGAGTATTTGATTGGTAATAAAAAAAGAATACAATTGATTAATTGTAAAGATATTAAATAGTAGTTTTTTTAGGAGGTATAGATGGAAGTCAAAATCAATAAAGAAATACGAGAATACACAGAAAGCATTTTCTTTGGTCTAACCATGAGACAATGCTTTTTTTCTGTAATTGCAATCATCATTGCAGTTACTATTTATTTTTTCACAATAGATACTTTGGGTATGGAACTCACAAGTTGGTTGTGTATCTTAGGTGCTGGCCCTTGTGCAGCACTAGGATTTATCACTTATCAAGGAATGAATGCTGAAGAAATCTTTATGACAGCCATTCATTCTTTTTTATTATCTAAAACACAACTCACATTCCAACCAATAAATATCTATTATGAGGCATTAAAGCCATATATTGAATCAAAGATAAAGGAGGAATCAGAATCGTATGATAAAAAGCTACGAAAGATTAAAAAAGAAAGAAAAACAAAAAATGAAGTTGCCTAAATCTGCCCAAGATATTATTGACATTGATGTCATCTATGAAGATGGCATTTTTAAGATAGGCAATAAATTTACGAAATCATATCGTTTTAGTGACATTAATTATGCAATCGCATCGAAGGAACAAAAGGAGGGTATGTTCTTAAATTATTCTGAACTTCTCAATTCTTTTGATAGTTCGATGCTGACAAAGATTACAATCAATAATCGTAAAATTGATTTAAGTCAATTTAAAGAAAATATTTTAATTCAACCACATGGTGATGAGCGTGATGAACTTTCAAAAGAATATAATGAAATGTTATTGAACAATCTTGAAAAGTGTAATGGAATTGAACAAGAAAAATATATCACTCTTTCGGTATTTAAAGACAATATCAAAGATGCACGAACTTATTTCAATAGAGCCGGTAATGAATTATCAGCTCATTTTTCAAAATTAGGTTCTCAATTAGAAGAACTGACTTTAAATGAAAGATTAAAGATTTTATATGATTTTTATAATAGTGATAGTAAAGATGAGTTTCATTTTGATCTTAAAGAATCAATGAAACGAGGTCATCATTTCAAAGACAGTATTTGTCCCTATAAACCGGAGTTTCATCAACGTTATTTTAAATTAGGGAATAAATATGGTTGTGTCATGTATCTGGCAAATTATGCAACCTATATCAAGGATAGTTTTGTTTCTGAATTATGCGACATGGATAAGCATTTGATGTTTTCTATGGATATTATGACCATTCCTACTGATGAAGCAGTGAAAGAGGTAGAAAATCGTTTGTTAAGTGTTGAAACCAATATTACAAATTGGCAAAGAAGACAAAATGCCAATAACAATTTTAGTGCTGTAATCCCTTATGATATGGAAGCACAAAGAAAAGAGGCTAAAGAATTCCTTGATGATTTGATCGTTAGGGATCAACGTATGATGTTAGCTAATATAACACTCGTTCATCTGGCTGATAGTAAAAATGAGTTAGATACTGATACTGAATCATTGATGGCGATTGCAAGAAAATATATGTGTGAATTACAACCATTGGCATTTTCAAAGCGACAACTAGATGGTTTGAACACTGTTTTGCCAAATGGTTCAAGAGATATTCATATAACAAGAACACTTCTTACAGAAAGCACTGCTATCTTTATGCCTTTTAGAGCACAGGAAGTCATGGATAAAGGTGGTATCTGGTTTGGACAAAATGCGATCACCAATAATATGATCATCTGTAATAAAGAAAAGTTATTAAACCCAAATGCTTTTATACTTGGAGTTCCGGGTGTAGGAAAGAGCTTTTTAACAAAAGAACAAATTGCAGTGATTGCTTTGGCTACCAATGATACGATTTTGATTGCAGATCCTGAGTCTGAGTATACTCCTTTAATTAAGGAATTAGGCGGAGAAGTAATCAAGATTGCAGCCGGTTCTCATGATCATATCAATGCTATGGATATGAATGAAGGTTATGGTGACAGTAAAGATCCATTAAGTGATAAATCTGAATTTATAATGTCATTGTTTGAACAGTTGGATAAAAATGGTGTTGATTCTATTGAACATTCTCTTATTGATAGATGTGTAAGAGAAGTTTATGATGAAGCATCAAAAAATAACACAACGCCAACATTAGGCACATTAAGACAAAAATTAATTGAACAAAAAGAACCGGAGGCAAGACAACTTGCATTGAAACTAGAGTTGTTTACTGAGGGATCGTTAAATATCTTTGCTCATGAAACAAATGTCAATGTCAATAATCGTATCATTTCATATGATATTCATTCCTTAGGTAAGCAACTGAAAACAATGGGATTATTGGTGATTACTGATGCCATTATCAATAAAGTTAATCAAAATTGGTTACAAGGAAAACGTACACATATCTTCATTGACGAGTTTCATATCGTTTTTGAAAATGAATATAGTGCAAGTTTCTTTAATTCAGCATGGAGGCAGTTTAGAAAGCGTGATGGTTATCCAACAGGAATTACTCAAAACGTAGAATATTTATTAGATAGTGTTCAAGCAAGTACGATGCTTTCTAATAGTGAGTTTATCGTGATGTTGAATCAGGCTTATCAGGATAGAGAACGTTTAGCAGAGTTACTCAATATATCTGAAGAACAGTTATCTTATATCACCAATGCTCAAGCAGGGTGCGGGTTGATCAGATATGGTCAATCTATTGTTCCATTTATCAATAAGTTTCCTAAGAATACCAAACTTTATCAACTCATGACCACAAAACCATCGGATAGAAAGGAGCATTTAAATGGATAAACAACTTCCTTTTATCAATAACGATAATCATGTAAGAGAGTATATTGCACTTTTATTGAATAATGGTCGAGATAAAGAAGCAAAACAAACCGATGAATTATTACAATATATCGGTCAACTTGAACAGCAGTATTTAGACATTGCAAAAGAACTTCAAGAAATGAAATCATTGTTAAATAATATGCAAACACCTTCTTTTAAAGTACGTTTAAAAAACAATATCGAAAAAGCAGAAGTGAGTATCAATACCGGTCAAAAGAAACTATCTCAATTGAAATTAGATGTCATGCAATCAATAAAACAATCCATTGATGATTTTAAGAAAATAGGTAAACAAGGTGTTGTTAAGACAATACATGTCTTTCATTTAAAAGAAGGTTTAGGAAGTCTTAGAAAAACATTATTTCAATCTATGTATCATATGAAACAAGTTTCGTTGACATGTGATTCAATGACATTGGAAATGAGAAAATCAAAAAATCATTTCAAAAATATAGGAAGAATGATGAGAGGTTTGCCTATACAAACATCGGTTGATAATCATAAAGTCAATTTGATACAAAAATGTTCAAGAAAGATCAGTAGTACGTTAGAAAAAATGTGTATTCATACAACGCATTTATTACATTCGATAGAAGATTTTGAAAAGCCATCAGTAAAGAAAGAAATCAAAAGTTTGGAATCAAAATCAATAATGAAAAAGGAAAAAATAAAAGATTCAATGGTAAGATAAAACGAGTGAGTTCATTTGCTTATGATAAGCGATGGACTCTTTTTTTGTTTTATAGTGTTAAAGGAGGTATCGGTAAAGATGAATCAGTCCATCAAAACAAAAAATACAGTTAAAGATATTAAAACAGTTGATAGAAAACAACAGTTACATCATTTTGTAAAGAAAACGAATATGAGAAGTAAAGACAATGAAAAATCTAATCAGTTGGAAGAATCTCAAAACAGTTATGCAATAAATCAAGTGACTAAAAAAGAAAAGGCAACCGCAATGCAGACTTATCAAAAGGGCAAACAGTTTCATATCAAATCAAAGTCTAAAAAGATAAAGAGTAAAAAAGATGAAGAATTGAATATAAAAACGGGAATTGAGCCTGTTCAAGAAAAGAAAGATAAAAAGAAAACTATCATTCATTTTAAACAAACCGAAAATATAAAAAAGAACAACAAACTCAATATGAAATTAAATAGAAAAAATAAATTCAATTCTGTAAAAGAAAATCATCAATTCAAACCCCAATATCAAATGAAAGCATTTCATATGAAAAAACATCAACAAAAAATAGTTGATGCAAAACAAGAAGTCAATGTATTGAAAAGAGGAATATCACATATTAAAAGTGGAGTCGTTAAATCTTATCAAACAATAAGAAAAACGGGAAAAGGTGTTCAACTTCTTATCAGTTTTGGAACCGGGTTTCTTTTCATAACAACAGTGGTGTTATTCTTTGGTGTATTTGGTGCTTTAGCAGGTGATTCAGGAACACATTCAGCAACTGAACCATTAAGTCATGAAGTGTTATCATATACAACAGTGATTGAAAAATATGCAAAACAGTATGATATGAGTGAATATGTACCTTTGATTCAAGCCGTCATGATGCAGGAAAGCGGTGGCAAGGGAACGGATCCAATGCAATCTAGTGAGTGTTCATATAATACAAAGTATGATAAGAAGCCGAACAGTATTCAAGATGTTGAGTATTCTATTGACTGTGGTGTTCATTATCTTTCTGATTGTCTAAAAGAAGCAAAAGTGAGTGATCCATATGATATGAGTCATATTTCTCTAGCGTTACAAGGTTATAATTTTGGTAATGGATATATTGGTTGGTCAGTAGAGCATTTTGGAGGATATACTAGAGCAAATGCGAAAGTCTTTTCTGATGATATGAAACAAAAATTAGGTGTCAATGTCTATGGTGATCCTGATTATGTAGCACATGTTTTAAGATATTATCATTTAGGTAATGGTGATATAGTTGCCATAGCAAAGACACAAGTAGGTAATGTTGGTGGTAAACCTTATTGGCAGTGGTATGGTTTTGATAGCAGGGTAGAATGGTGTGCTATATTTGTGAGTTGGTGTGCCAACGAAAGTGGTCAATTAAATATTTCTATACCAAAATTTTCAAGAGTTGAAGATGGAATACAGTGGTTTAAAAATAAAAATCAGTGGAAAGGTAGAAGTTATAGACCTAAATCTGGCGATTTAATATTTTTTGATTGGGAAAATGATAATGATCCAGACCATGTTGGGATTGTTGAAAGAATTGATAATAAATATGTTTATACAATAGAGGGTAATTGTAATGATGAATGTAAGCAAAAAAAGTATTTTATCAATAGTAGAGTGATTTTTGGATATGGAAAATTAAAACATACGATGATAAAATATTAAAATAACTTTACTAATAATGAATTATTTTAATCGAAAAAATAAGGAATATATTTAAATGAGAGCGTTTTTTTTTCGTTTTTTAGAAATAATATAAATTGTATAAACTGAAAGGAGCTTTGTTCTAGTCTAATTCAACAGGAATAATAATTTTTGCATATCGTTCTTTTTTTTCAGTTTTTTGAAAATAATAGTTTGGATAAATTGCTGTAGCAATTCCGCAAGATTTTATATTATTTTTTTTTAAATAGATAGAGACATCTTTAAAAATTTCTGTGGATGGGTATTCCCAATTTTCATTAATAACTACTGTATTTAAACAATGCTGTCTAGGAATAATTTTTATATCTTTTAAAAAATA